>Ga0209190_1001516_pt1 | contig 16139 bp, 14 predicted proteins | sample M_140205_XF_Meta_FD_187315 | JGI IMG/M metagenome (GOLD analysis project Ga0209190, IMG submission 187315) | Freshwater microbial communities from Lake Montjoie, Canada to study carbon cycling - M_140205_XF_MetaG (SPAdes) (version 2) | ecosystem: Environmental > Aquatic > Freshwater > Lake... | reverse complement strand
CGTTGCCGTTTACGCTGGTGCCATTGATACCCGTGTTGCAGCCACCATTTCCTCTGGAGGTTGGGGCCATGGAGAAAGAAAATTCAAGGGACAGCACCCAACACCAAAAGACTGGGAAAAATTCACATCCATGCTCAAAAGAGGCAAAGCGCACCGAGAAAAAACGGGCCAGTCCTTGATGGTACCTCGCATGGAGATCGTCCCCATTCCTCCGGGTCTGAAGCGACAAATCGTTCCAGGCTCTTTGCAAGAGTTCACTGCTGAAACGGCTCAAAGCATGTTTGACTTCAAGGCCGAAGACGTGGTCTCCCAAATCTCACCCAGGCCCCTTTTGCTCCTTCACAGCTCAGTCGATTCCGTGACCCCGACGGAGCAGTCCTTGGAGATGTTCAAACGCGCTGGCAAACCTACCGATTTACACCTTTTTGGCGACACCGATCACTTCATGCTTGCCGAGGGAAACCAACGGGTATGGAACATTGTCAAAGACTGGCTATATCAATATCTACCCATTTAAAAAATGAAAAAACTTTCGTTTGCCCTTTTGCTTTGCTACACCAGTCTTGTTTTTGGACAAGACTATCCCGTTAAACCCATCAAGATAATTGTCCCCTACCCATCTGGAGGCGTGACCGATATGGCCACCAGGGCAGTCAGTGCCAAAATGAGTGAAGCATTTGGCCAGGCCATCATCGTAGAAAATCAACCGGCTGCAGGCGGGGTGGTGGCCACCAATGCAGTTGCAAAAATGCCTGCCGACGGCTACACCTTGCTTAGCGCATTTGATAGCTTTGCCACCAACCCCTTTATGTACAAAGGCATTCAACACGACCCGTTAAAGGACTTTGCTCCCATATCTCTCATGGTCAAGAGCCCCCAAGTCTTGGTTGTGTTTCCAGGCACTGGCATCAAGAATATGGCCGATTTACTCAAAACGGCCAAAGCAAAAGCAGATCACTTTTCATTTGCAACTCCAGGCGCTGGCACCTCTAGTCGACTCTCAACGGAGTTGTTTAAGCAATATGCTGGGATTGACTCCACTTTGGTCACTTACAAGGGAGGCTCACAGGCCATAACAGATCTCATGGGCGGGCAAGTCAATGCCATGATTGTCTCGGTCAGTTTGGTTTTGCAGCACATTCAAAGTGGACGATTGACACCCCTTGCCGTGTCTTCTGCAAAACGCATTGCGCAACTGCCCGATGTACCTCCCATTGCAGATACGTTTGCCGGCTTTGAAGCACAGTCTTGGACTGGCATGTTGGCTCCAGCTGGCACACCTAAAGCGGTTATTGACAAGTTAAATGCTGCATTGGTCAAGGCCTTGAATTCTTCAGATTTCAAAGAAAAATTCACCTCTCAAGGCGTTGAAGTCGTCGGTTCAAGTCCTGAGGCTTTTGCGGATTGGATGAACAAAGAGTCCTCAAAGTGGTCTCAAGTCATCAAGCAAAGGAAAATCACCATTGAATGAGCATTGCGCGCTCTTTAGGCGAGCAATACTCAACTCTTTAGCTCATCGCAGGTGAGATACAAGCGGCCACTTCCCCCGGCGCTTGAATCGGTGCGTAATGCCTCACAGCTTTTAAGACCGTCAAGGTCGCTTGGGGCAAAATGCTTTTAATCTCTTCAGCCATGGCAACTGGAGTAGCGTAGTCCTCTTCTCCGACCACCACGCTGCATGGGCCTTTGTAATTGACCAAGTGAGCACGCTCGTCTGCCTCACCCAACATGCGGCAGGTTTCCAAGTAGCAAGCTGGCTCATTTTTAACAAATATATCTTGATAAAACTTCACAACGCTTGGGTTTTGCTCAGCATAAGAGGTGCTGAACCACCTCTCGACTTGAAATCCAAGCAAAGAAGTCAATCCTTGCGTCACGCCTTGTTGACCTCTTTTCTCCCATGACTCTTTAGCATCCGCTCCGTAACAAGCGGTTGTGTCGATCAAACTCAAGGATTGAACACGGTTTGGGTAATGGCCTGCAAAAGCCATGGCAACCGTTCCACCCATTGAGCAACCGACTAAATTGACTTGATCAATTTTGAGGTGATCTATCACCGACAACACATCCTTGGCAAATTGCTCGGTCGCAAACGGACCTTTCGCACGTTCAGATTGACCATGACCGCGCAGATCAATACCGTACATTGGCGCATCGATTTGCAAATGAGCTGCAAACTCTTTCCACATGGCCGCACTCATCGCCAAGGCATGCAAGAATACAACTGGCTTATGGGTAGAAGAGGACGATTTGAGAGGCGTCACATGGATTTGCACATGATCAAATGAAGTCACATTAAAAGGCAATAAAGACATATAAAAACTTAAAAAAAAAGAGAAAAAACCAAACCCGAAAAATCAAGCTGCTCGGACTTTCACACTCATTTGACCCAAGCCACTGCCTTTCGCATGCAAGGTGTCGCCTGGCCTGATCGGACCCACACCCTGGGGTGTTCCCGTCATGATCACATCACCTGGGTGCAGTGTGTAAAAGGAAGATGCATATTCAATCAACTCCACCACCGACATCACCATGTCTTGTGTGCTGGTGTGCTGCCTAAGCTCTTCATTGACCTTCAGTTCCAAGTCGATATTTTGGGGATCTAATCCGGGATGATTGACTGTCATCCAAGGACCCAAAACAGTGTATGAATCCAAGGATTTTCTAAAACTCCTGTCCTCTGTTCCTCGAATAGTGATGTCTAGACCTAGACAGTAGCCAGCGACATATGTCAGCGCCTCTTCTTTTTGAACATGGTCACACAACTTGCCAATGATCACACACAGCTCAATCTCATGATCGGTTCTGCGCTCTAAAAAACGTTGAGCGATGCCTTGGCTCAAGCCAACGACCGAGGAGGAGGCCTTTAGGAACAACCCAGCTTGACGAATATCAGTGAGAATATGACCAAAGGCTTGGCCATTGGTTTTCATCTCTTCAATGTGAGCTTTGTAATTGATTGGTGCAGCCACGACCTTTCCAGGACTGGGAACGGGGCTGTTGATCTGAACGTCTTTCAACTCAAAAGATGGGGCACTTGATTTGATGTTTTGAATATGTTGTGGATCCCGACCCTTGAGCCAATTGAGCGCATCCATAAAGGTCAGGACTTCTTGAGACTGCGTTAAGTCATAGACCTTGTCATCCATGACAAGACCAAAATGGTTGTGGTTGAAGTTAATAAGTTTCATATCAAAAATTTCAAAAAAGAGTCTTATTTTAACAGCGGCACTCTGGGCCATTGGCGTCTTTTTGTCAAAGCAAAGAACACCGCTATGTCGGGTAAACCCTGACTCGATTCAAACCCACCAACCTATACTTAAAACGCTTATAAACTATAAGTCCACTAAATGACGAACCATTTTTTTCCAAAATGAAATACATCTTCACGCTTTTTACCAAACTTTTACCACTCATGCTGGTGTGCTGTGCAACTCATGCACAAAGCAACTACCCTCAAAAATCCATCTCCATCGTGGTGCCTTATATCACTGGTGGCGTTTCTGATGCATTGGCCCGTGCCTTGGCAATCAAACTGAGCGCCAACTTGGGACAGCAAGTGCTTGTAGAGAACAAGCCAGGCGGTAACACGCTGATCGGTGCCACGCATGTTGCAAAATCTTTGCCTGACGGGTACACATTGCTCTTAACTGCAGAGTCAACGCTTACCATGAATCCCATGCTCTACGCCAAGCTGCCCTACGATGTCGATAAGAATTTTGCGCCCATCATTGCGTTGGCAAGCATTCCACAGAGTTTTGTGATTTCACCAAGCATTCCTGCTAAAAACATGAGTGAATTTGTGCAATTGGCCAAAAAGCAACCTAAACACTACTCATTCGCCAACCTTGGAATTGGATCGTCCGCACACTTGAATTTTGAACTTTTTCAACGCGTGACAGAGCTGCAGTTGGTGGACATTGCTTACAAAGGAGCCTCAGCAGCAATCACCGATTTAATTGGGGGGCATGTCTCAGCCATGATCGTCTCAACGGGTTTGGTCAGCGCCCAAGCGCGTGCCAACAATTTGAGAGTCTTGGCTGTAGCAGGTAGCAAGCGTTCAACACAATTGCCCGATGTACCCACCTTCAAAGAGGTGGGTCTGGAGGGCTTCACACCCTCGTCTTGGTTTGCATTGATGGGCGTTGCTGGCACACCCAAAGACGTTTTGGAAAAAATCAATGTTGAGACCAATAAAATTCTCAAGGACCCAAGCTTCAAAGCAGAACAACTTGATCGATTCGCACTCGACCCCATTGGGGGCTCTGCAGAGTACTTGGCCTCCTATATTAAAAGCGAGTCCCAAAGATGGTCTCAAATCATCAAAGACATGAACATCAAACTCGACTGATGCTCTTGTCTAAAGCGAATGGCTTTTAGACTTTAGAGTTAAGAGCAACATCTAAAACTCAACCCATCTTGTCCTTGACCGCTTTGTCAATCCAGGCGTTTTGATATGTGCCAGAACGAATTTGCTCAAGGATTACCGTCTCTTGTTCCACTCGAAGTTGCGTGTCTTTAAGTAAAGCGCTCGCATGATCAATGGGTACACACAAGACACCATCCTCATCGCCCAAAATCAAGTCGCCCGGATGAATCACCATGCCGCCTAAAGCGAGTGGCACATTGATTTCCCCTGGCCCGTCTTTGTAGGGGCCTCGGTGCGTGACACCACAAGCAAAAACGCCAAAGTCTTGTGTTTTAAGATAACCCGCATCCCTGACCGATCCGTAAATGACCATACCCACAATGCCTTTGGCGTGGGCGGCTGAGGTCATAATCTCACCAATCAATGCATTGGTGAGATCTCCCCCCCCATCGACCACCAGCACATCACCGGGGCCAGCGAGTTGAATCGCTTTGTGGATCATTAAATTATCTCCAGGCCTGACTTTGACGGTAAATGCCGCTCCAGCCATAGGGTGCCCATTGTGCATCGGCCTTAAGTCTGGACCACCGGCAAACATTCTTTGCATGCAATCGCTCACACATGCCACAGGCAAATCTTTAAATGCCTTGACCACGCTTGGGTCAATGACACGTTGTCTTTGCAAAATTTGAAATCCAATCATTTTTTTATCTCACTTTATTTCGTCGATTTGAACTTGGGATGGGTGCCAAGACGTTTATAAACACCCAAAGCGTTGGCGCTGTAAATTTTTGATTTTTCTGCCTCTCCCACCACATTCGTGGCCTTGATGTATTCATGGGTATCGTCAAAATTTCGACCCGTCTTGGGGTCCACCGCTCGAACGGCCCCTATGGTCTCTGAGGCAAAGAGAATATTTTCACTGGGTATGACTTTGAGCAACAAATCAATACCCGGCTGATGGTAAACACATGTATCAAAATACAAATTCTTCATCACCTTTTGATTCAAGTCGCCATAATTCATATCAATGGCCATGCCCTGATAGCGTCCCCAATGGTAGGGGGCTGCACCGCCTCCATGGGGCACAATGAATTTCAATGTTGGAAAGTCTTTAAAGATATCAGACATCATGAATTGAACAAAGGCCGTCGTATCGCCATTGATGTAGTGAGTGGCCACGGCATTAAAGTGAGGGTTACAAGAACCACTCACGTGAATCATCACCGGAATGTCATAGTGAGCAAATTTCTCATAAAGGGGATACCACCACTCCTTGTCCCAAAGGGGTGGATCTGACCATTTTCCACCCGAAGGATCCGGATTCAAATTGGCACCAATGAAGTTCAAATCTTCAATGCAACGCTTCAATTCATCAAACACCACTTTCCCTGGCTTGGACCCGGCAACCTGTGGCAGTTGACACACACCGGCAAAATAATCTGGAAACATCACGCACGCGCGATGAACCAAATCATTGCAATAGACGGCCCAAGTCAAGTTGGTTTGTTCATCACCAAAATGGTGATCCATACCCAATGCTCGGGGTGAAAAAATGGTTAAATCAATGCCCCGCTCTTTCATGACCTTCAGTTGATTGTCATTGATGGCTGAAAAAATTTCCTCATCGCTGATGTGCGGTGGCGCCTCATCGGTGTTCTTTCCAGTTTTTTTGAGTGCCTCAACTTGGCGAGCCCTGTATTCCATCACTCTAGAGGGTGTGGTCGTGAAGTGACCGTGACAATCAATGATCATTTTTCGCTTTCAAAATAAAAAGAAGTGTTTAGTTGGTGATCACCGCGACAATTTCAATTTGCATGAGCATGCCACCAGGAAGGTCTGAGACCATGGTGTGCCTTGCCGGGCGATCAAGGGGGTCTGGAAAGCATTTAAGCCACCCCTCATTGAGTGCATCGCGGTGGGTGTTGTCTTTGATATACGCTTTGACGTGAACCACATTCTTGAGACTGGCTCCTGCATTTACAAGAAGAGATTGTAAATTGGCAAACATGTACTTGGACTGACTAGGCGCATCAGACGGCAAGGTGTCATTGGCTGGATTTTTCCCCATGATGCCAGATGAATAAATCATATTGCCAACCCTGGCCCCCATTGGAATGGGCGCATGACCATGGGTGATGCCCTCTATCTCAATCGAGCGGCCAACGCGTTCAGTTGATTGTTCATTCATAAAAACTCCTTCTTCATCAAACGCCCTGAAAGGGTCAAAATTACAATTCCAACGTTGAAGCGGCAAAAATGTCTTCAATCTCTATGGGCAATTGACTCAAGCCTTGCTCAAAAATATAAGCTGCAATCGTTTGTAGAACGGCCTTTGAATTTTTCATGCCATATTTTTTGGCTTGATCTTGCCAATCCATGGCCTTTAAGCCTTGGTTTAAGCCGATCACCCCAGTCTCCATCATGGATTGCATCGCCTCTTGCGCATCCAAATCGGCTTGCCGCTTGGCCTCAACGAAAGCGTGATAGATGTTCAAGGCCAACCAAGGGTGTTTTTCATAAAGCTCCCTTTTCATGACCACCGTATGATTGATTGGAAAGAGTCCTGTTTTACGAAAAAACCGCGTGGTCTCTGCAAATGGATCTTTAAAAAGGGGTTCAATATTGGGGTGACCCAAAACATCAATCTGAGAGCGATCCACCAAATTTTTACTATTGAGATATAAAAGTGTCGCATCCAACTCGCCTTGGACCAGCATTTCTCCAATATTGGTTTTGGGATTGATCATATTCAACTCAACCCCTTGGGGTGCTTTGAAACCTGTAGAGCCACCGTGACTTTTCTCAGGACTGCGCTCCATGAACCAAGTCATGTCTTTGGGCAAGACGCCAAACTCATGCTGCAAAATTCCTCTTGACCATAAGGCTGCGGTTTGTTGATACTCAGGCACACCGACTCTTTTGCCTTTTAAATCAGCGGGAGTGTAAATCCCCTTGTCATTGCGAATCAAAATCCAAGTTTGGAAAAAAGTCCTGGACGTGTAAATCGGCAAGGCAACCCATCTTCGATCCCCATTGGAGGACGCAATGAAGAGTGATGACAGGGACATTTCTGAGACATCAAAGTCCCCGTACTTCAATTGACGCCAAAACATCTCCGAAGGGTGCACACTGGTAGGCAAAAACCTGACCCCTTGCGCATGAACTCGCCCTTGTGTAATGGGTCGGGTATAGTGGTTGTCTGAAAGCGCAATGCTGATATCCATGGTGTTACTTTATTGAAAATTTAAGGCTCATTTATTGCGTTTATTGAGCATATCAGAGTACATCTTGAACCAACGGTCCTGGTGAGTCAAGGCGTTTTGAGCATCAATGACTTTAACAGACATGGAGGAATAGACGGTATCGATTTTTTTTGAAGTTGCAGCATAGCCCGCATCAGCCAACATTTTTTGCCCCTCAGTCAAGACAAAATCGTAAAACAAAAAGGCACCATAGGGGTGCGGCGCTTTGTTCATCACCGCCACAGTTGAAGGCAGGGCCAACAGGGGCGGGATCCAAAAAACTTCGATGGGCGCACCCTTTTTCTTTAACGATTCTGGGTTCCAGTTGTAGACCGTGATGGCCATCGGAACCTCACCTGATGCAACCATGGTTGTCAAAAGAGAATGTCCCTTTCGAATGGAAAATCCATTGCTGCTCATAATTTGATCAAAGAGCTTTTTACCCTTTTCTTCCCCCAACTCAGCCAACAATGCACCAAACCAAACATGGTCATTGGCTTCTATTCCAAGTTGACCGCGCCATTTGGGATTCAAAAGATCTTCGTAGCTTTTAGGTAAATCTTCTCGTTTGTACTGCTTGGTATTGAAGGCGCCACTGTAAATATCCAGGTTAAACGCCGCCCACTGCTTGTGGGCAGGAACGGCCTTATCGATCAAACTGGCAAAAACAGGAGAGTTGACCTCTTGCAGCAGTTTTTCCTTGTACAAGGCCTCAGTATCAATGGCCGTGTTGGACAAGACATCGATTTCAAATTTACCCGCTCTTTGTTCGCTTATAACTCGTTGCTGTATGGCCTCTGAGCCTGCTCGCCAAGTTTTGACCTTGATGCCGTAAGTTTGCGCGAAAGTCTCCGCAATGACTTGGATGATTGGGTGAGCATAGTAAACACTCAACTCCCCTTCCCTTTTGGCTCCCGCAATCAAAATACTTTGCCGCTCTGCACCTGTCAATTGTGACAACTCCTGGATCGTTCGAGGTTGTGCACTGCAAACGCCTGCAAAGTTCACAAAGGCTAAAACAACTAGATTGCGGACGATGACTAAAAATAAATACTTCAATTGACAAAAATTTTAATCTTTAAAGTGTTGATGACATGTATGAAAAGATCGATTTTCTGAGCAAATGCTTAAAAGGCATAGGGTAAATACCCTCAAGTCTTGCCCGAAGCCTAAGAACTTTCTTTGTGACATCGATGACCTTCAAGAACATTGAAAAGGCAAGAAAATTAAAAAACCCCTTGGTTTTTTAGGCCAAGGGGTCAATTGAGAAAAAACTTTTTATTTAAGGTAATTTCGCAAAGTTGGGCTGCAAAGACTGCATCAATCCTCGATTTTTATAAGCGGTGACATCATCGGGCAACAAAAAACCCTTGGTGGCCAATGCATCTACAGCCGCATTCCATTGCGCCAAGTAAGTCGCTTTGTTGGAGTACAACTCTTGAACACTCTTTCTTGGATCGGCAGTATTTTTAGACGCGGTCAATAAAGAAAAAGCCAGTTGAGAACTCGTCAATCCATTTTGATCACCAGCAACGAAACCAGATTTACGAATGCTGTAACCTTTGGAAGTTGCCAATGGAACAGCCAAGTCGGGCATTCTGACGCCTCCCTTGTCATTGCCTTGAGCATCTGAAGTGGGCAACAACACGGTATAGAACTGTGTGGAGGGCTTAGAGGGAATGACCGACTCATCGTTCACGCTCAATGTGTTGTAGACCCCATTGAATCCGAGGCCAACACCAGACAAGTCTGGCGCACCCAAGCTCTTAGGGTCTGTTGTAGGAACGGCCATCGTTCCATCTGCCACTTTCGGATAAGAGCTATCTAAAGGTGCAACTGTTCCCTTGACCCAGCCTTCTAAGTTAATCAGCAAAGATCGGAACAAGGCACTGCTTGCAATCAAGGCAGGAGGAGAAGTTGACACTGCAGTGGCCGCTGCAACTCGGTCCACCGTGTAGTCAGGTTGGGCCACTGCATTGTCAGACAAAACAGTTGGGCCATGAGAGGTACCTGCGGCATAGAACATGCGAACATTGCTTGGAATTGGGATGTCCTTACCCAGTCCGTCGGTCACTGTCAAAGAGGCTCTTGCTCCCCCAAATTCAATTGGGCTGTCATATTGGAAGACCTTCGGACAGGTATTGAGTTGTGTGCATTTTTGCAACAATCCATCGGTCTTACCCGTTAAAGGATCCGTGATCGTTGCATAAGCAAATGGGAACTGGTCGCCTGGTGTGTAATGGGTCTCGTGTTGACGAGAATAGTCTCCCGGTTTGGCCCAGCGGTAGTTGGTGTAGGTCTTACGTGAACCGCCCACCAAAGGCAACATGCCATCAAAGACGGGTTTCATGTTCGCGTCGGTATTGAATCCTTGCCACAAGAAGTCTCTCAAAAACCGTCCTGATTGAGAAATGCCCGTGGCCAAGGTGTACTTCACTCGACCCGCCAATGGGTTGGCGTTGCCCAAAGAGTCCTGTGTACCACTTTTAAAGTAGGAGATCAAATCCCTCACGCTCAAGAAACCTAAACCTTGAGGTCTAGGATCAATGGCGGTGTAATTAAAATGATAGATTGAACCATTGTCTAGTCCAGCATCTAGGGCAGACGCCAAAGACGCATCAGCGACCACTTTTGAACGGTTGATGGTCACATAACCATAGCCAGAAGGGGTTGTATTGCCACCCTCGACAGTAGCATCTCCAGGCGTATATGTCCAATAAGATGGATCAACCACAACAGGTGTTGACATGGCAGTTTTTCGAATGGTGAGCGTGGCGGGCGTTCCTGGTGCTCGTTTGTAATAAGTACCTATCAGGTTACTGCTTGCATTGTCAGCAATGAACTCATCTTGCTGTGCACCAGTGATCGCTGCGCCACCATTGGCAACGTCCTTAGCGACTGGCAATGTCATGCCTGGAGAGTACCACTTATTGGCACTGCTTATTGAGGCACTGGGCACGTTCAGCGTTTGAGTGCGATCTCCTTGCCAGCCAGAGAAAACAAGGGTCATGCCTTGCTTCATGAGAAAACCATTTCCAGCACCCGCACCAGCTGTTGCTACAGCACCTGATGTTGGAATAACGGGCGCCACATTAGAGAACAAGTCATTGGAAGAGCCATCCAGTAATTTTTCCAAAGAACTGGTATTAGAGCGGTTATTGACGATGTACAACAAACTGCCGCTTGCTTTTGCAGCATCTGTAGGCATGAGCACAATCACATCAAATTTGTAACGCACCAGCCCGTTGGCATCTGCCGCATTCTTAAGGTCCACAATGGTTGGTGCACAATTGTCATTGGCTGAGACTTTGCCAGTGGCTTCCGCCAAAACATAGGTGTAAGTGCCAACCGATCCAAAACTTGCACCACTGAAAGCCAAACCGGTGCCTTTGGTGACCAGGGATTCAATGCTTGAATTGGTGATCGGACAAGCAGCACCTAGTTCAGGCGCCACAATCGCAGATTTCGCAGCAGGAAAGGTTGGAATAGGAAAAGGTGAGCTCGTGCCACTACAAGCCACCAGAATTGCAGCGGCGCTGACGCCGGCCAACGGCAAAAGGACCGTATAAAGTTGTTTCTTTTGTTTAAAAAATCTACTCATTTGTTAACCTATTTGAAAATCAGCACCATTAAATACTCGCGTCTGGTGCTTAGCTTAATCTTTATTTCAACTTTGTGGCATCTTTATGACATATTAATTAAAGTGATTACCCTTGCCATCGCTCACTTTGAAGGGAAGCTTGTGAGCATGACGAACACACGTAGTGGGCCACTTAAGGACCATGAATCCATCAGTTAAAACAAGTGCGTGAAGGCTTCAACTACTGTTAAGACAGAAATGATCCACCATTGAGATGAACCGTTTGGCCCGTCATGTACCTAGCCTTGGGGCCACACAAAAAACCCACCATCTCGGCCACTTCCTGCGGCGTTCCCCTTCGCCCCAAAAGGGTTTTGTTTCGACTGTGGTGCTCAGGCGCACCCGAACCCGCCGACTCCCCTCGCTCGGTATCGATCAAGCCTGGCACCAAACAGTTGACGGTGATCCCGTGAACACTTAAATCATGCGCCAAGCCTCGGGTGAGGCCAATTAAGCCCGACTTCGCCGCCAAGACGTGTGCACGGTCCTTAGAGCCCGTGTGGGCTGACATGCCTCCCATATTGACAATGCTTCCTGCACTTGATGCTTTCAACAAAGCAAGCGCTGCGTGAGTGCACAAGTAGGCCCCATCTAAAATGGTACCCAAAACCTCCCTCCACTCAAGCCAACTCAAACTCTCAAAATCGGAGTGTCGCCTGATGGCGGCATTGTTGACCAAGATATCCAAGCGGCCAAAGGCCTCCTCGGTTGCATGGATCAAGCTTTGGGATCCCTCGGGATGGCTGATGTCACACACATGAAAACTTGCTTGCCCACCCGAACTTTTGATCAATTCGACCACCTCAGCGCACTCCCTCTCAGCCGATTTGGCATTGATCATCACATGGGCTCCATGCTTGGCCAAATGCAAAGCAATGGCCCTTCCAATGTTTTTCGCTGAACCCGTGACCAAGGCCACACGACCTTTTAATTCGAGTGCGCACATTTTTTTAAGTCCTCAAAGGCGTGACATTGATTAAACTTTGCTTTTGCAAAGTAGATAAAAGATCCAGTGCACTCTTTGCTTTTGAAGAATTCCACTGACCGTATTCACAATTGGCCAGAAACTTTTTCTCCAGATCCGAGCGAGACATGGGTGCGTCACGCCCTCCTCTAAAAAACCCTTGCTCTGCTTCTAGCACCTGCCCGTTTTGAAGGGTCACCATGACATGCCCAGTGAACTGCTTGGGATATGGATTCTTGGGGTCAATTTCATAAGTGACTTTTGCAGCCAACGCTCTGAGCGACTGATCCATGACCACATCTTGCTCGTAATCATTGAGTCCAGCATCATCTCTAAGCATTGCAACTGCAATGGCATAAGGCACACTGAATTTTGCCGCATACCCGTTGGGCGGACTTTGCTTGTTGGCCAAAGGCTCCCAAAGCCGGTGGACAATGCCTTCTGCCGTCTTGCACCGAATGCTTGCGATATCCTCCACTTTCAAACCTTCGTGAACGAGTTTTCTCGCGCAATCAATGTAGGGATGCGCCATGGTGCCACATGCATAAGGTTTAAATGCCATTTCAGCAGAAATCCACTGCTCACCCACATGGGAAAGCATGCCCTCAAAATGGCAATCGTCTGAATTGGCAAAGGCATGAAAGAAGCCATGCTCGCCTTCAAACAATGTTCTGGGCCCTGTAAAGCCCTCTTGTGCCATGCGAGCTGCTCTATAGCCCGCTTGCGCGGCCCACCCAGGGTGCATGCGCTTGGTCCAGCTGCCCTCTGCCAAATATTCAATGATGCCTGAGGCCATGCTTCCTGCAATGCCCAAAGCATTGACCCACTGCTTTACGTTCAAGCCAAGCGCTGAAGACACACCGGCAGCGGCACCAATGGCACCGAAAACAGCCGTTGGGTGAAACCCAGCTTTGTGAACCAATTTTGGAGCAACGTCGCACATGCGACACATGATTTCAGAACCCACCGCCACCCCCCAAAACATCGCCTTCGCACTGAGTTGATGCTTTTCTGCGCTTGCCAAGAGTGCAGGAACGATCACTGCGCCAGCGTGAATAGGCCCGCCCTCGTACGTGTCATCGTAATCCTCTCCATGCGTGGCCGTGCCATTGATCAATGCTGCAGCTGCCACATTGGCACCACCCACATGTCCAATGACCGTACAAGGACCGTCCTCCATGCTCGCCCTGTATGTGGCGCCCACATAGTCGGTATTTCTTGCGGCCACACACAAGCCAGAGACATCGATCATCAAAGCGTCGCACATGGCCTGCATTGAAGGGTCCAAAGCATGTTCTTTGGAAACAAATGCATGGGCCAATTGTTCAGATACGGAATGAGTCATTTTTTATTGAACCAATAGAGGGATTTAAGCAACTTGCAACCTGCACCCTGCTGGCTGTAGCCCTTAATCAACTTTAGTGGGGTTGGCTTTTGCTCAAGTAACAAAGAGAGGGCGCATTGAATTTTAGACATTGCTACTTTTAATTATTGGAATCAAGCTTGATACCAGTTAACTGAACAACGCGTTGAGCGGTTTGTCGATCAGCTTTTATAAAATTGGCGCTGTCTTCTTGAGAGGCGCCCACAGGATCAAAGGCTTGGACCGCTAAAAATCCATCTATCAAAGCTGCATCTTTGATTTCCTTTGCAAAAACAGCATTCAATCGATTGACAATGGCCATGGGGGTTTGAGCCGGCGCCACAATTCCGACCCAGTTTTGTGTCCCCGTATCCAGACCCAATTCGGCAAGTGTTGGCGTATTGGGCAATTGAGGCAGGCGTTTGGCAGTCGTCACAGCCAATGCTTTAAGTTTTCCAGATTTGATGAGCGGCAAGACAAAGCCCAGTGCCACATAAGTCACATCGGACTCGCCCGAAATAAGGGCTGGAACAGTCTGCGCTGAGCCCTTGTAGGGCACATGGACCATGTCGACCTTGGCTTTATTTGAAATCCAATTTAAATAAATATGTGGATTGCTGCCCGTGCCAAAACTAGCCCAATTGATACTTCCAGGCTTTCTTTTGGCCTGCTCCAACAAACCCGCCATCGTGTCATAAGGCGCCAATGCAGAGGCCACAATCACGCCAGAAATTCTAACCAAATCTATTACCGCCACAAAATCCACACTGGGATCATAGGGCAACTTCGCAAACATGAATGGGTTAAAGGATAAACCCTCGCCAGTGGCCAAACACAAGTGATAACCATCGGCAGGCGACTTGGCACAAGCTTCAAAAGCAATTAAACCACTCGCTCCTGGCTTATTTTCAATCACAATGGCTTGACCTAATGTGCTAGCTGCCTTTTGTGCAACATTTCTAGCCAACACATCAATGGCACCTCCAGGAGGGTATTGAACGATCAGGCGAATGGGTTTATTGGGATACGGTTGCGCAAGACAAGCACATACCCAAAATGATAAGCATAAAATCAACAACTTATCCATTGAACATTTGATTTTTGTCATCAATAAAACCTTTCATTAAAACCAAGACCTAAAAAAAACTCAGGATGCATCTGTGATGGGCAACAGCAGGTAACTGGGCCAATCTTTACCCATATACAACCGACACTTAGAGGCAAACACTTCTGTAGGCCTGTCTGATGGATGGTTGTGCAAAAACCAACCCGAGCCTCTTTGTTCTCCCAATTCATCCATTCGCTCAAAATCTCGGCCTTGCACTTGCAAGACCAAAGTGCTCCCCTTTGGCAAGTGCAAACTCAAGGGCCAAATCTCCACATCCACCTCATAGATCTTACCTGGCTTGAGCATCTGAGACTCATCATGAGAGTGAAAGGGCCGATGAGGCAGTGTTTTATCAGGATCAATTTTTCTTTGTGAGACCCTTAACCAACCCATCGACACCGGAGATTTTGGCTCGGTTGCTCCAAAGAAAGTGATTTCTTCTTGATCCTGATTGAAAGCCCTTAAGGTGACGAATAGATCCATGTCTTGGGTTTCGCTTGAGACAAAGAGTTTCGCAGACGCAGGACCGGCCATCTCCATGCCCATCTCTAAAGTGGGCAATGTAAAGCGAATGCCTTCGCCCATCGAATCGTATTCTTGGAAATTGGAGTCAATGGTTGGTTTTTTACTCAAAGAAAGGTCCGTGCCGTTCAAATAGTACTTACTCCAATGCGTAGACTCCAAAGGCCAACTGTGCCCCTTGATTTCTCTGCTCACGGTGTCCTTTATGCTTCGCACCGCAAGCTCTACTCGAGGCTCTGATGGCCAATCGTTTTGAACCCCTTTTAAATAATGATCAAAGAATCTTTTTTGGAGGGCCACATTTTCAGGCTGTAAAAAAGTTAAAAAATACGAACCAGATTGAACTTTAAGCCATTTGTTCTTGGATGCTATTTGATTGAAACCTTCAATGGTGCCTCTCAAATGAAGCCCCAACCCCCCATAATTGGCAACGACCAAGGCGGGAAGATCAATGTTTTCAAAAACCGGACTTCTGTCTCTATAAAACGGACCATCCAGAGGGTGATTTAAAATGTTTCCAATGTAATCAACTCGATTTTCGATCAACTGCGCGGGCGTCAATGAGGCTGGTCCTGTGTTGCGCTGCTTTGTAACAATATCTTTAAATGGACATTCGGTGTTGCCAAATTGATTCCTAAGCACACTCCTATTCCACCACCTTACAGCAAAACCACTTCCAAAAATGCCACCCTGACGAGATCGGTCGCGATAAAAATCTGACCCCCCTTGCCAAGGCAAGATGGCCCTTAAATGAGGCGGCTTCATCGAGGCGATCATCCACTGTCCTGCCGCGTAGTAGGAGATGCCCAGTAAACCCACATGTCCATTGGACCAAGACTGAACACCAGCCCATTCAATCACATCGAACATGTCTTTAAACTCTGCGGGGGAGTTGACATCCAAAAAACCACTGGACTTGCCAGAGCCA
>Ga0209190_1001515_pt1 | contig 16150 bp, 9 predicted proteins | sample M_140205_XF_Meta_FD_187315 | JGI IMG/M metagenome (GOLD analysis project Ga0209190, IMG submission 187315) | Freshwater microbial communities from Lake Montjoie, Canada to study carbon cycling - M_140205_XF_MetaG (SPAdes) (version 2) | ecosystem: Environmental > Aquatic > Freshwater > Lake... | reverse complement strand
ATACCACATTCAAGGGTGAGGAGCTTACCAGAGAAGGCGAGGTGATCCACCTCTGCGTCGTTGAGAAAACTTCCCGCAGTGCTGAGATATCCTTGGACTAGAGACTCGAAGCGATCAAGCCGGAGATCGATTTTCTCGAGATCCACATCATCCTCGCGAGTGGTTGGCGTCGCGGTGCGGACCATGTCGCCGAAGTCGTAGAGTGCGGAGCCGGGCATGGTGGTGTCGAGGTCGATGACGCAGATGGCCTCGGCGGTGACCTCGTCGAGAAGCACGTTGTTAAGCTTGGTGTCATTGTGGGTGACGCGCTCCGGGATTTCTCCCGATGCGATGAGGCTGGTGATGCGAGAACAGTCAGCAGCGCGGGCGAGGGCGAAATCAATCTGCGCCTTAACCCCGGCGGCACGGTTGTTAGGGTCAAGTTGGATGGCGGCGTGCAGGGCCTCCAGACGCTTTGGGGTGTTGTGGAAATCAGGAATCGTCTCGTGCAGGCGATCACCACCGAGATCGGCAGTGAGCTCTTGGAAACTTCCAAATGCCTTGGCGGCTTGGAAGGCCTGTTCGTTAGACTCGATCTCGTCATAGCCCCGCGCCCGTTCGATGAAGGGATAGACGCGCCAGTGATTTCCATTTGCATCAACCGCGAAAGGCTGCCCATCGACAGTGGGAATGCAGGTCAAGGTCCGGCGGTGAGCCTCGGGATGACCTTCCTCAATCAATCGTGCGAGCGCGTGGCGGGTGATCCGCTCGATGTTCTCCATCAGCGCGATCGGTGTTTTGAAGACGTGCGTGTTGATACGTTGGAGGATGTAGCGCAACCCCGAACCCGATTGATCGAAAGTGCAACAATACGTGTCATTGATATGCCCGGAACCATAAGGGGCTCCGCCTACGAAGTCGCCGCGCATGTCAAAGAGTTTGGAAATCTCCTGGAGCTCGGGGGTAGTAGTATTTTTCGACATATAGAGTTGGGAGCTCATTGCCAGCGTTAGAATTTCTGCCAGGCGGGTTTGTTATCATAGACCCAGCGGAAATAGTCGGCGCGCTGGAGCTGGCTGGCGGCCGGTTCGTCGAGGCAGACTTTTGTCACGGGGTGCATTTGCAGGACGGAGGCGGGATTGATCGAAGTGACAGGTCCCTCTACCGCCTCGGCGATGGCGCGCGCCTTGCTTGATCCGAATGCGAGCAGCAGAATCAGGCGGGATTCCATGATGGTGCCGATGCCCATGGTGACGACGTGATACGGCACGCTGTCCTCACTGCCAAAGAAGCGGGCGTTGTCCCTGCGGGTTTGCGGAGTGAGCGTCTTGATGCGGGTGCGCGAAGCGAGCGAGGAAGTCGGCTCATTGAAGCCGATGTGGCCGTCTGTGCCGATGCCTAACACTTGCAGGTCGATCCCACCTGCGGCGCGGATTTTTTCTTCGTAGCTCGCGCAAAAGGCGGGAATGTCCGGAGCATTTCCGTCAGGGATATGCACGTTTTCCGGGGCGATGTTCACATGCCGGAAAAGATTTTCCCACATGAAGCTTTGGTAGGACTGCGGGTGCTCGCGTGGCAGGCCGATGTATTCGTCGAGATTGAAGGTGGTGACCTTGCTCCAGTCGAGATCCATCGCGATCAGCGTCTGATAGAGCGGCAATGGCGTGCTGCCGGTGGCAAGTCCGAGCACCGCGTCCGGTTTGTCGCGCAGCAGTTGCGCGATGATTCGCGCGGCGATTTCGACCGCGGCTTCGGTGGTGGGTTGGATGATGATTTCCATTAGATCAGGCCGAGTTGTTTTCCGAGCTTGTGGCGGACGTCGGCGTTGAATTGCTCGATGAGGTCGCAGACATAGCCGAGGATATCTTTCGTCTCGTCCGTCACGAGTGGTGTGAGATCAAGGCCGAAAATGAGTTGGGTGGCAGCGTCGGTGGTGTGGGAATCGAAGAAGGTGGCGTTGGCCGCGCGGCGTCCCAAGGTGGCGAGGTCGTAGCGTTTTCCGCCGGCGATCTGTGAGTCGAAAATCCCGTTAAGGGCGGCGGCGAGGTTGTCGCGACCACTCACATCCATGAGCACTTTATCCGAGTCGGGCAGCCAGTCGAGGTTACGCCAGACTTCGCAGCCGATGACTTGCTGCGGACGTTGATCGCGTGGCAGTTCGCGCATGGCCTGAAGTGCAGCGAGGGTCACACCAAGATGCGTGTCGTGTTTGTCTGCGAGGTTGTGGGTGTATACGACCTGCGGGCGGGTGGCTGATAGAATTTCTAACAAATCATCCGTCAGATGAAGCTTGTTGGGGCCTTTTACCGCGCTGCTGGGATAGTCGAGCTGGATCATGGCGCCGTAGTGACCCACCAAGGCTGCGGTGTTTTGTTCACTGCGGCGGATTTCCATCATCTGCTCGTTGGTGAAACTTGCGTATGGCCCGGAACGGGAACTTCCCGCGCCATCGGTGCATGTCACTCCGCCGAACCATTGGTCGTCGCGGGCGAAACAGGCAAGGATGCCGTGAAAGGCCATGAATTCCAAATCATCCTGGTGTGCGCCGATGCCGAGATGGGTGACGCGTTGCAGCGCGCCCGGAACGGACATGCCGTCGGGGACGAAGAGCTTTTCAGTAAACAGATTTTGATTCATGATCGGATCGCATCAGCTCAAACCCTTGATCTTCCAAGCGTCGCGGTATTCCCTGCGGACGAAGGCGTTGGCTTCCGCGCTATCGAATTTCAGCCCGGGGCTGTCCCACTTGAGTGTGCTGCCCGGAAAGCGTGACGCGATTCCGCCTAACAAAATCGCCTCGGTGAGCGGGCCGGCGTAAGAGAAGTCTGCCGAAGTGCTGCCATTGCCGCGGCAGGCCTCGATGAATTGCCCCCAATGGTCCGCACCCTCAACACGCGGTAGCTTATAGTCTTTGAATTTCTCCTTCGAAAACAACTCAAGGCGGCTGACGTGAGGGAGCAGTAGCACGCCCTCGGTACCGATGAAGATGGAACCCTGATCCGGCAGCGGCTGACCTTCCAACAAGGCAATGATTTCCTTGGGAGGTTTGGACGCGCCATCATACCAGGTGACATTGATGCTTTCACCTTCCGTCATGGGCGTGCGCGCGAAGGAATAGATGACTTTGCCGTTGATCGCCCAGTTCCATGCGTTCGGCGCCGGGCCTTCGGATCGGACGGAAATCGGGGCGTTGAGCTTGAGGCTCTCAAAAACCGGATCGAGGATGTGGCAGCCCATGTCACCAAGTGTGCCGGTGCCGAAGTCGAGGCGCATGCGCCAGTTTTCCGGATGATAGTATCCGCCGCCGATGAACGGACGCTCGGGGCGGACGCCGAGCCACAGGTCCCAGTCAAAACCCTCCGGCACGGAATCGGTCTTGTCCGGCCTGGCCGACGGGTCGCCCCATGTCTTGGACGACCATGAGTGGACGTCCTTGATTTTACCGATCGCGCCTTCCTTGATGACCAGTGCGGCCATCCGATAATAAACCGAGGAATGGATCTGGATGCCCATTTGCGTGACGACCTTCTTTTCCTTGGCCAGTTCGGTCATGCGGCGGACCTCATACAGGCTGTGGGCGAGCGGTTTCTGGCCATAGAGGTGTTTGCCTAGCTGCATGGCGCTGACGCCCATGGGTGCGTGCATGTGATCGGGGGTGGAGACGTTCACGCTGTCGATGTTGCCGGCCTCCTTGTCGAGCATCTCGCGCCAGTCCTGATAGAAGCGCGCCTTGGGAAATTTCGCGCGGGCCGGAGCTGCCTTGGCGAGATCCACATCGCAGAACGCCACAATCTCGACGTTCTTGCAGTTCGAGATATGCGCGAGGTCGGACTCGGCCATACCGCCCAGACCGAAGCAGGCGTGGCGGACTGTCTTGGCCGGGGATTGCGCCATCAGGTTGCTGGTGACTAACGGGGCACCTGCCGCGGTGGTGCCCAAGAGCTTGAGCAGCGAACGGCGTGTCAATTGAGGATGGTTTTCCATGGTTTTTGAATGGTGCGTTATTGGAGTGGCTTGATGGAAATATTGCGGAAGGCGACTGGATCGTTATGACCCGCGAATCCGAAATGGCCGCTCTTGCGGTCCTTGCCGGGGTGCTTGCTGTTGGCCATGAACTCGGTGACCTTGCTCAAGTCGGCATCGAGGATTTGGGTGCCGTTGAGTTCGACCTTAATGGTGGAGCCTTTGACCGTCACTTCCTCATAGTTCCACTCGCCGATCGGATGTTGATAGCCGCGCAATGCAGCGACCATTCCGTATGCCGAACCATGGGCCTGTCGCGGGTCGATCTGGCCTTTGACCTTCTCGTAATTGTCGTCCAGCACCTGGCATTCGCACATGCCTTCATAAGCCGTATTGCCTGAGCCGGGATAGCGGATCGCCAGACCGTTGTTGCCGCCGGGAGGCAGCTTGAACTCAACCCTGACGATGAAGTCCGAATATTCTTGCTCGGTGTAGATGGTGCCGCCCTTCTCCGGTTGCCAGACGATCGCGGAATCCGCCACCCTGCAGCAATCCAGCGGCCCTGCCCAGCCAGAGAAATCCTTGCCGTTGAAGACGGACTTGAAGCCCTCGGGATCGGCGGCGCGCAATAACTTGTTTGCCTCGTCGCTGCCGATTTCGCGGACGAAAACATTGCGCCATGAAATCTCGCCGCCGTGGGTTTGTAATTGGATCGGCCCGTGTGGTGGCAGCGGCAGCTTGAGGTCGTAGTAATTTTCTATCACCGCGCCATTCACGGTTTGTTGCCCGTTGAGCCAGACCCAGACGCGCGAACCGACCAAGATGATGCGGAGATGGTTCCACTCGCCGAATGGTTTGTCCGCCTTGACGAGCGGATCTTTTCCGGGCGCGCCCGCTGAGTTATTCCACAATCCGCCGGAACCCTTGTCCGCACCGAGTTTGAACTGGGCCTTCTCGGTCGAATCCCAGATCTGCACCTGCGGGCAGCCACGCAGATAGATCCCGCTGTCGGCGAGTGGCACCGTCTTGTAATCCACCAGCAATTCGAAATCGCCGTAATACTGATCAGTCGTTAGATACAGCCCCTTGCCGTCATTCATGAGTAGGCCGTTTTCCACGTGCCAGTGTTGTTGGATATCGGCGAGCGAAGCGTCGTGCTTTGTCTTGAACTCATCCGCAGACAGCGCGAGGTACTTGCGCGGATCTTCGGTTGTAGCACCCCACCAACCGCTCAAGTCGGTGCCGTTGAAGATTGCGGTGAAGCCTCGGGGCGGGGTGTTCGCAGGCGCGTCCGCCCGGGCTGCGGACCCGAGAGACAGGGAGCCGGCGCACATCAGCGCCAGAGTCATGGTATGGTTTTTCATAAAGTTGGATGGATTGGCGATGGCGGCGAAACGGGGTGTGAAAATTCAATGCGGAGTCTTTGCATCACTGTCGGCGGGCTTGGCGTCGGGGATAGAGATCGAAGTGCCGGGGTTGTGAAGTTTCATCAAATTATTTTTTGGTGCTTGGCAAACTCGCGGCAGCCACCGCCTGACCGACGCGGCGGGTCTTCTCGTCCGGCACGTGCATGGCGATGCCGACCTCGGGGAACTCCGTGGCAAGCACTTCGCGGGCTTTCGCGAGCACGATGTCGCCGCCCTTTCCCGTCGTCACGCGGCCAAGAATGAGCATGTGATCGTAGTCATAAAAATCGCGGTAGTGGGGAATCGAGTAGCCCAGATAGACGCCGATCGTTTCATAGATTTTCGCGGCGCGCGCATCGCCGGCCGCCATCAGGATTTGGACTTCCTTGAGCCGCTCTGGAAGGTCCATCGCTTTGGGCGGCTTTATCTTCGCGGCGGGCAGGAGTTTGTTCACCGCCTGTTGGGAAAAATAGAGTGCACCGACACCAGCATCGCCGGACCATTCATCGGCGGGAGCCTTCGGGTTGTAATCGACCGGTGCGAAGGCGAGTTCGTTAAGCCAGCCGAGGATGCGACCGCGCTTGTCCATGAATCCTGCGGCCTCGCTGGAGCCCATCGCGATTCCTAACATGCCTTTCTGTTGGAGTGAAAGCGCACCGGCGAGCGCGGTGACATCGCCGTCGTTCATCACCACCAGCGGCACGTTCCATTCCTTTGCAATGCGTTTGAAAACGGCGGCGGCGGTGGGAAAAAGTTTTTTAGGAATCGCGCGAAGCAATGAGGCCACGCGGATTTCATTGTCTACGATGATGCCGGCGGAGCTACCACCGATGGCATCGACGCGTGGCATGCAGGCGGCCGCACGGTGAAGTGCCGCGGAAATGTGGTGATAGTGATACTCGGGGTTCGCCTGGATTTTTGGGTCCCACGGCGTTTCCTCGGTGAAGATCGCCTCGCCATCGACGACAGCGGAAACCTTGTAATCACTCGCCCCGAGATCGAAGCCGATGCGGCAACCTTTGAGGTGTCCGCCAGCAGCGACCTGCATGTCCTTGGCGGCGGGAACCTTGTTAGCGGATGTTAGGAAAACTTCGAATTTCTTGCCGTAGGCGAGTGCCATCATGTCGCAATCGAACTTGCGCGCACCACTTGCGGAGTAGGTCTTGCGGATGGATTCGCCCAGTGATTTCGGCCCGCCGAAGTGGAGTTTCCAACCACCACGCCCCCAGAGCAGGAATTTCACCAAGCGTTCGACATATAACAAAGTCGCGGCATCGTTCGTGGGGCTGACCACCGTTTCAAAACGAGACAATAATCCACATTCGCGCTCCAGGCCGAGCACCAGCGGCACTGCCTTGCCGGAAGCGCGGACGCGGTTGACGTAGTCGCGGTTGAAAAGGACGGCGGGTTGGAAACCCGGGTCGAGTGGGGCGGTGATGAGTGGCTTGATCATGCTTCTAACTGCATGATTTTTTTCCTTCGAAGTGCTCTTCAATTTCCTCAAGTGTCCGGCCCTTGGTTTCGGGCAGGAAAAATGCGGCGGTGATGTAATAGATGACCGTGCAAGCGGCCCAAAAGCCGAGCATGGCGGAGTAACCGTAGTTTCCGACGATCGGCAGGAAGAACGCCGCGATACCGGTGGAAACTCCCTGATTGACCAGCAGCGCGACTCCCATTCCAACGGAGCGAATGCGGGTCGGCATCAGTTCTGATAGAGCAAGCCACACGCAGACGCCCGGTCCGACAGCGAAGAAGGCGATGAATATGGCGAGGGAAACAGCCATGATTTTACCGGTGGTCGCGGTGGGCACCGGACCGGCTTTGGCACGGAGGATTTCGAGCGATCCTCCGGCGATTTCCTTTTCGCCGGGCAGCGGGGAGATGGTGATTTGTTGGTTTTTCGGATCGTTGCTAAGGGCAACCGCAATCCCTTGCTTCTTTCCATAGGTGTAGAGGATGGATAGCTGCACGGGCTGTCCGTCTTCGACCACTTTACCGAGGTCGGTGGTGCTTAGATCGAAATTCAGGCGGTCGTCCACAACCAGGCTCTTCACCTTTTCCGCGACATCCACCCGCTTGGATTCGAAGGAGTAAAATACGATCGAGGCGATCAGTAATGAGGCGATGATTCCGCCGGTGCCGAGTTTCAACAGGAACTTGCGGCCTTTTCGATCCACCAGCATTACCGCCACGACTGTCATCACGCAGTTAATAATCTTGATCCAAAGGGCACTTTGCGAGGCGGATTCGGCGGAGAGTCCAGCCTGTTGCAGGATGGTCGTCATGAAGCCTAGAATCGAGTTGATACCTGTGGCCTGAGTGCAACCGAGAATCACGCAAGCGAGGATGAACGGGATGATGTATTTGCGCTGGGTGAAGATTTCTCCAACTGAATTTAAGATGGAAATCTTGGCCTTGCCGTGTTCGTGAACGAGGGCTGTCTCAAGCTCGGCAAGCGCGATGTCAGTTTCCGCAGTGGTCCGGGAGCGCAGCATCGCGGCGCGGGCTTGATCTTTGCGGCCCTTGCGATACAGCCAGCGAGGCGACTCCGAGACAAAGAATCCGCCTAGGAAGAATAAGAGGCCGGGGTAAATCACCGAGAGGAACATTCCCCTCCAAGCATGATTCGCCGCAGCGACAACCGCTTGCTGATCCCCGGCGGCAATGGTGATGGCGGCTTCCGCATTTCTCGTATAGAAGTCTCCGACGAAGGCGGCGACGACGATGCCGAAGGTGAGCATGAATTGGAAAATCGACGCTCCTTTGCCACGAGTATCAGCCCGCAGGCACTCTGCTAGATAGAGCGGCACTACCACCGCGATGACGCCACCGCTCATGCCTTGGAGAATGCGGCCGAGCAACAAAGGGACATAAGTTTGCGAGGTGAAAATAATGCCGACACTGGCGACGAACATGACCGCGCTGATAATCATCATGGGCTTGCGACCCAGTAAATCCGCGAAAAATCCGGCGAACACCGAAGCGAACATCGACCCACCGAACACCGCTGCCACGATGACGGACTTGTTTTCCTCGGTCATCGCCATCGTTCTGCCGAGATAGCCAAGTGCAGGATCGATGATCCCAACGTCGATGCCGTAAAGTAGGCCGCCCAGTCCTGCCACCAGCAGGAGAAAACGATCATAGGATGTTTTACCGGACACGGCAGTTTTCACTAAAGGGTTACTCATTAGGGTCTTCTTTCATCGATTGGCTTTGAGAATATGGTCACTTGTTGAGACGCTCGGCTGCTAGGGTATATATTCAAACTATACCAATCACTAATTGTTGAACCCGTTCAATGGCGACAAGCGAGATCATCCATCACGAACTTTAACTCGGCACTCAGCAGGAAAAACCGGCCTAAAACCAGCGGCAGCACGTCCTTCCGAGCGAGCTGGTAGTGCGGGATATAGGATACATTGCTAGCAAATTGTTTTTTTGGGTTATGGTCGTTGATAAAGTCGGTGGGCGAACCTAAGGGCGGGTAAATAGGCGGTGTATAAATTGAGGTGCAGGTATCGAATCTTATACATTAGGCAGAGTTCGATAACCGATTCGATGAGCGCCCCGCGATAGGGATGAGACGGTTCATCGGCGATGTTTAGTCGTGGGATGGTCGTCACGTTGACGGCCTGCTGCTTTCTGCGCCAGCGCAGAAAGCAGCAGACCAGTCAAAAGCGGTACAGATAAATACAGATTTTCAAATTGGATTTCCTTGGAATGTTAGAATGGCGGGCGTTTCCGGGCGGTAAAGGTGGGCAATTCCTCTCGCACCGGGTCCCTATCCAAGGCCCATGCTTGTTGAAGCCGGTATTTGTTTGTCTTTAACCTCAATGATGAACCACGGCTTACGGCGTGACGACCAGTCGGCAGAATTTCTTCGCGGCACCGCTTGGCAGGGTGTAGATCACCTGGTTCGGGTTGGATTCATTGATGCTTGCGTTGGGCGGCACGATATCCGTCCAGTTCGTTAGATTATCGGACACCTGCACCTTGAAAGAGGCGATGACCGCGGTTGGGTCGCGCGGCCAGGTGACGGTTCTAACACCAGCGGTGGTCACCACCGAGGGATTTGTGGTGAAGCTGGAACCGGTGGCCCCCATGAAATACTCGACTCCGTTAGCTACGCCGTCGCTGTCGTAATCCAGGTTGGCGGCTTGGCCGCCAGCATTGGTGGTGGCCCAGGAGTCATAGCCGCTAGCGGCTGCCACCGGGTAGAGTTGGAAGCCGGATACTTCCATGTATTGCGAGTCTTGCGCGCCATTGAAGCTAACCACCACGGTGATTTTGCCAGCGCTATCGGCCACTTCGTTGGTGTAAAAGATGGTGGGGGGAGCGGTATTGGGTATGCCGTCGTTGATGGTGATGATCCCTTGGGGAGGGCCGGAATTAAATATCACCAGGCCGTAAGAAGCGCCGTTGGTCAGGCCGGTGAACTCGAAGGTCCGCGTGCCACTGCCGCTCACCCATAGCCGCTCGGGATCGTTGGCCGCTAAGACCACGCCCGTGCTGCTCCCGGCGCTCTGGAAGCCGGTATAGCCACTCTTGGAGACATTCGAGAAGCCGATTCCGGTGGCGGTTGTGCCCGCGCCGTTTGTTAGGGTAGCCAGCGTTTGCGGTTCGGTGCTGCCGACTAGGCGGTTCCACAGGCCAGTCTGGCCGGTGACCGGACTTCCGATAACGTCGCCGCTGACGGCGGTGCTATCCGTTCTGACCACGTCGATGCTGATGACATCCGGACTGTTCACTGTCACCAAAGGCGGCACATAGGACCACGTTAGCAGGATGTTGGTGGCCACGTCAGCCGGGGGATTCGGGTAGCCGCCAGCCTGGATGAAATAGGTGGTGCCGGCGGTGACTGGCAGGCTGCAGGATTCGTCCAAGCCGGTATCTTGGGACACGAGCGGGGGGACGTCCAAGGTGGCGAGTGTCGTGCCCGTGTAAACGCAAATTGCAGCATCCCATCCATTGCTGTCGATATTGATCGAGCCCGTGGTGCTGAGGTTGAGCGTGCCGGATTGGCTGGCGGTCCATTTGAACCAGACCGTGTTGTCAGTGCCTGGGTAGACACATTCGGGTTCGCCTGCTTCCAAGGTGGCATCAACGTTGCCGGTGCCTGTCTGGGTGCCGCTGTCGCCTGCCAGATCGATGGCATTGGCAAAGTCATCGTTCACGGGGGCCGCAAGACCCATGGTTGCAGTGCTCAGCAATGCGCTGGCGATCAAAGTTAAATAATGTTGAGTTTTCATGAGGTGTGGGGTTGGTTTTGTTTGCTTCGCATATATCTGCCGAAGTGCCTCACGATATAGGTCAGGGGGGCGGGTAACAAGTCAGGATAAGTTCATTCCAGATGTTCAAGGTATGGACATTCTGGCGCGGCGGTTTCAGCCTTCGCGGGTGGGATGGTGTGGCCGGTGAGCTCGAGCACAGGAGGGAAGACAAGATTGCGACCGGTAACCATCAAGGGTCGTGAAAATGACTGCGCGTCATCCTGCGGGAAAACTCAATCGAGATGTCAGCGCAATCGAGATGTCCAAGCATTGAATATTTGATAATTGTGAAGCGATCCTTTCCATCCAATTATTGGCGCTGTATACCTCCTGTGAATACAGCCTTTCATGACAGTAATCCCATCATCCCAACTCCGGCGCGGCCAGTGTGCGGGCTTTGCGCTGTTGATCACGATGATGCTCATGATCTTGCTGGTGGTGCTCGCGGTGGGCCTGCTTTCGCTCTCGGCGGTGAGTTTACGCGTCACCGGCGCGGCTGCCGCGCGCTCCCAGGCGCAGGCCAACGCGCGGTTGGCCATTGCCCTGGCCATTGCCCAGCTCCAGCGGCAAACCGGCCCCGACCAACGAATCACCGCTCCGGCGGACGTGCTCACTCCGGCCGATCCAGGTTCGATGGCCAATCCCGGTTGGTGTGGCGTGTGGAAGTCCAACTTGGCGACCTCCAAGACCTTTCAGTCTGGCCGCGCCGACTTTTTCGCTGGGTGGCTGGTCACCACGGCGGAACAAGCGCTCACCATGAATGCGGCGCGCACCGTGCCGCTTGGTGAATCCACCGTCATCTGCAAATCAGACACCCTGCCGGACGTGCGGGTTCCGTTGCTGGCGGCGCCAGATCGCGGCTGGCTCGGTTGGTGGACCGATGATGAATCCCTCAAGGCCCGCGCGGACTTTCCGCCGCAGGAGAACGCTAAAGCCGGTGAGTTGGCCGCATCTTTCCACGCCCCGTTCCGCACCCGCCCGGATGCTGTTAGTGGCGTGTCCGGTTTCAAGCCCACGGCGGCGAATGCCCCGGGCCTGATCACGCCGAGCCAATTGACGCTCGCCGCCGAAAAGTGGCCAGACCAGCAGGGCCGGCATTTCACCACCTATTCGCAATCGGTTCTAACCGATGTTCGCAATGGCGGTCTGAAACAAGACCTGAGCACGCTCTTCGAACTGCCCGCCAACAAGATCACCGAGTTTGGCAAATGGACCGGCAGCGGCAGCGAAAGCGACCCCAAGGTCTATCTTTACGGACCTCCCACCGTCGCCATGGGCGCCCGCTGGAACCACATGTATACCTATTACAATCTCTACAAGAATGTCTCTTACAACGGCGATGAGCCGCGCGTGGAACCGAAGGCAGGACTGATAGACTGGCACGAAGCGGACGCCGGCACCAGCTTCGGCGACGAGGCTGGCGGTTTCCGTTATCCGCGCATGGCGAAGATCATCTACGTGTTTTCCTATACTGCGGTGAAGGATCCGAGCGCCACCAACCCGAAACCATACACCCTGCAGCTCGGCACCGACGTTTTCGTCACCTTGTGGAATCCCTTCGACGCCCGGATCCACTTTCCTCTCAACACCAAATTCTTCGCCAAATTCAGTTTCGTGCTACCCATGCAATTCGAGTGGCAGGTCGGCACGCAGCCGAAAGTCACCCTCAACCCAGGCGATATCAACGGTTCCGGTTGGTTCCAGGGGTATTTTAACAACCCGAGCGGCGACCGCCTGTTTTCGATGAGCCCCGGGGAAACCGTGGTCTTCTCCTTGAAAAAGGATTCCAGCGGCATGGCGTTTTGGCCCGGAGCTTTTTTCGATGGCACGACCATCAATATCCCGCAGATTCAAGCCGGTGGTGGTGGTGATAAAATCACCGTCGCTCTCAAACCCGGTCAACCGTCAAACGCGGGCGGCGGCGACTCGCTGGCCAATTCCCAATACATCGATTTCTGGATCAGGGACTCGGTCAAAGGGTGGCCGTGGTATGAGCATCGGGGCGAGATTCTCTCTCGGGCCGATGCGCCATTCATCTCACAAATGCGCTCGATCAGCGCGAACCAAGTGCCGTCGGTGACACTCGCCAACGTGGTTGGACGCAAGCAACCTTTCGGGGCCTTCATCATGGAGACCAAGACCGCCCAGGATTCCGTGGTGCCGATTCCCGCCTTTCTCAATACCGGTACCACCCGTCTGTCGTCCAAACTCACCGACAATCTCGCCGAGTTTGCCAACGAGCGCCTTGAATACAAGGTCGAAGCCGTGACGGGTTTCGACAGCGACATCATCCAGTTGAGCCTGCCTAGCAATCCAGCCGGTGCCAATCACGGCTACATCGGGTCTGGCCGTGGGCCGGCGACGGGCCAGACGCATTTCCTGTTCGCCTCGATCCCGACGGTTCCGCCCACCTCGCTGGCACAGTTCCGCCACGCCGGAATCGGGGATGGTGCTTCCACCTTGCGTGCCACCTATTGGGGATTCAACAGCACTCCCAACGCGCCCTATGCGGATCAGGCGGTCGGCAATTCCTACGCCCATCCGCTGGTGCCACCGGACGCCACCACCAAGGGTGCATTGTTAGACCATCGCTACCTCAGCAACGAAGTGCTGTGGGATAAGTATTTCCTCTCGTCGTTGGCACCGCGCAGCGCGGCGAGGTTTGGCACCGCCAAGACGATGTGGGAGACTTGGAGAGAGTTTCTGGGGAGCAAATCCACCCTCATCAATCCGCGCTTTAGCCCGTGGCTGGGTGATGCGACGACCGAAACCGTCCGAAGCCGCTTATTCCTTTCGAATCAGGATACGGCCCTGAAAGCGGATGCTTACAAGCGCATTGCCGCCAACCTGATGTTAAACGGCGGCTTCAACATCAATTCCACTTCGGTTGAGGCATGGCAGGCGATGTTGGCATCCACCCGCAACCAAGCCCTCACCAAACTCCCGAAATCCGGCGGCAACCAAGGCGAGAAAATCACCGGCTCCGGTACCGTCTTTGCGCGCACCGAGACGGTGCTTTCCGAGGCGGTGGACTCCGCGTCTAACGGGCTGGCTAGCCACTACAGTGGCTATCGCGACATCTCCGACGAGCAACTCGGCAAGCTTGCCAAGGCCATCGTGACTCAAGTCCGCAAGCGCGGCCCATTCCTCAATCTATCAGAATTCCTCAACCGCCGGTTGGGTAGCGACCAGGACCTGGCCATTTCCGGCGCGCTCCAAGCGGCCATTGATTCCAGTGGCCTGAATGACGCCGTCAAAGCTGGCGGCAAGGCTGGCACGCTTTCTCCCGGCGGGGCCGCCATGGCATTTTCTCGGGCCAGCGCCCTCAACAGCGCTGCCGGCAATCCTGGCTGGCTGATGCAGGCTGACGTGCTAGACCCCTTGGGTCCTTCGATTGTCGCCCGTGGCGACACGTTCCGCATCCGGGGCTATGGCGAATCCCGCGACGCCCAAGGCGCGGTGATCGCCCGCGCCTGGTGCGAGGTCGTGATGCAGCGTATTCCTGACTATATCGACACGAGCGAGACTTCCGATGTTGCAGTCCCGAAAAAACCGCTCAATATGACCTTCGGACGACGCTATCAGCAAATATCATTCCGCTGGCTCAGCGGACCGCAAGCGTGAAAAAGCCCGCCCATCCCACCCGTAACATCGCTCCCGCCATGCGTCACCTCATCCTGCTTCCCATACTCGCCGGCGGACTTGCCTTGACTCTGGTCACTGCGGCTCCCGTCCGCACTCTGGCTTTTGACCTCCCTGCCACCACTGTCACCTTCGAACTCGTTGCTGCCGAAAACAAGACTGACAGCAATACCAAAGCCAAGGACCCGTTGCGAATCGAGGCTCGGATGAACCAATTCAGCCTACCGGTCAGCCTGCCGCCAGGCCGCTATCTGGTCAGTTCTACGGCCTTCAAATCCACGGATTCATTCACTCTGCCTGACACCGCCGGTGGCCGCTTTCTGTTATTGATCCTGCCGAAGAATGACGGCGGTTGCACGATCTTTCCGATTCCTGACGACATCACCAAGATCGGCCCAGGTGATCGATTTCTGCTCAACGCAACCAAGGAGCAAATCGCGGTGCGTTTTGGAACCCAGCGCTCGATCATCAAGCCGGGATACTCGGAATATTTGCGTGCCCCGCGGCCCGCCCCCGCGGACCAGCGCATCGAAGTTGAAATGGCCCGGCGAAACGGCAGCGAGTGGATTCCGTTCAATTCCACCTATTGGCCGCTCGACCCCCGTGCACGCTCGTTCGTGCTGGTGCACCCGGACCCCGTCACCGACGCTCCCCGAGTACGCAATCTATCGGAAGTGCCGTGACCGCGGCGCGCGGTCTACTGGTGATCGGTTGTCCGTGGTTCACAATGGCCCGCCTCACGCCAGCAGTTCCAACAAATTCAGGCGGCCGTCGAGCATCTCGATCATGTCGTGGAGCAGCAGGTTCCAGCCAATGAAGCCGCCCTCCACGCCATGCTTGGACTGGGCGGCCGAGGGCGCTAGCGGCGCGCCGGTTTCGGCACAGTAGTTTTCGTGCAACGAGCCGCAGTATTCGATATCTCGTAGATATAATTTTGTCAGACGGCGTACCAATTCGGAGGCTTCGACGTGGAAGCCATGGTTCATCAGGCCGACGAAATAGAAGTAGTTGGCGATTGGCCAGATCGGTCCCTGCCAATTCGAGTAGGGGATGATCATGTTGCTGTTGTTATATTCCGGGTCCTGCCGTGAGAGCGAGCGTAGGCCGAAGGGCGTGAGCATGTGCTCGTCATTCCACAGGTAGCGGCGGAGCATCGCCGTGGCGCGTGCGGGCGGCACCATACCGGCCCACAACGGCACGAAGTTCGAGTAGGAGATCCGCTGGCACCATTGGTTCGTGCCGACGTGCAGATTCCAGTAGGATTCGGCTTTGGCGTCCCACAGGTGATCGTCCATCGCCTGGCGCAAGGCCGCGGCCTTGGCAGAGTAAAGTGTTTGCTCGTCGTGACGGCCGAGGTGTCCCGCCAGGCGTGCCAGCGCGAGATACTCGCGGTAATAAAACGCGTTGATGTCACACGCGGCCACTGCCTTCACTGCCGCGGGATCATTGCCGATTGCAGGATTGTTGTCGGCCCCGGACTGCATGGCGTCCTCCCAGACATAGAGGCCGCAGGATTCGATGAAATGGGTGGCCTCCCTGCGGGTCGAGATCCTGACAATTTCGTCGTAGTTCTCCTCGATCCATCCGTAGTCGTCGAGCAAGCGGGCCGCGAGTTCGGCGCCTTGGGCGAGAAACGGTTTCAATCGCAACGAGGGATGAGCCGCCCGCGGTCCCTCGGGACTGATGCAGGCCGCCACCTCGCCGTCCGGAAGAACGGATGCTAGGACATTTAATGACCACCATTTGAGGTATTGCGGCTGCGGAGGGGTCCGCGCCGCCAAATGGCTGGCAATGAAGAAGCCATCCCAATCCCACTGCTGGTCATAGAAACCGCCGGGGATACAGTAGGGATATTTGATGAAGTCATCGGCCGGCTTGACCACGCTC
>Ga0209190_1001510_pt1 | contig 16161 bp, 15 predicted proteins | sample M_140205_XF_Meta_FD_187315 | JGI IMG/M metagenome (GOLD analysis project Ga0209190, IMG submission 187315) | Freshwater microbial communities from Lake Montjoie, Canada to study carbon cycling - M_140205_XF_MetaG (SPAdes) (version 2) | ecosystem: Environmental > Aquatic > Freshwater > Lake... | reverse complement strand
ATCGGCATTTTCACTTGAGTTACCTGCTGCTGCGACAACAAGGATGTCATTTTCATCAGCTTTTTGGAAAGCCTTTTGTAGTGCCCCCGAGAACTCAAGTCCTCCAAGCGATAGGTTAACACAGACGATAGGAACCCCTGATTGTTTCAGTTTTATGAGGTAATCAATCCCCTGAATAATGTCGAAATATGCCCCTAGGCCGCTAGCGCCGATCGTTTTAATCGCTAGCACGCGAGAGTGCCAAGCAACACCAACTACCCCGATAGCGTTGTCGCCGCTAGCTGCTACCGTGCCCGATACATGCGTCCCGTGGCCATGATCGTCAAATGGATCTCCATCCTCATTTGCGAAATCATATCCATAGTAGTCGTCAACGTAGCCGTTGCCATCATCGTCGATTCCATTACTGGGGGTTTCGCCCCCGTTAGTCCAGACATTGTTGACGAGATCTGGGTGATTATAGTCGATACCGGTATCGATCACCGCCACAATCGCATCTGGATCGCCCTTAGTAGTATCCCAAGCGTTAGTTGCCTGAATCCCCTTAGGACCAATGAGCCCATATAGACTGCTCAAGAACGGATCGTTTGGGGTGTACTGTACCGATATCAAATGATCTGGCTCTATCAACTCTACCTCGGGCTGTCCCTTTAGCTCGGCAAGCTGTTGATCTGAGAGCCGCGCTGCTATGAGGCGATCTCCGGGGATACTCCCAACGATCTGAGCGGGAGAGATACCTAACGCCGTAGCCTCTGACATTATGCTTATGCCGGAGGCCTTTACCACCTGACGAAACTGTATGATGTAACGGGGATGCTCGGCATAGGCTAGTGGCGAGATCCAGGCGGCAAAAATGACTGTAAGGGCTACTATTATGCTGCGAGCAGATTTGCGAACAGCGCTGCAACGGGGAATAATTTTCAAGCAGTATACATTCATACGGGTAAAAGCTCCGTCTTTAGCCCCATCCTTATCGAACCGGCGCACCCTCCAACCTAGCCTCGCGCCGAGCACGCACTATCTCTATAACACCTGGAAGGATCGAGATAATAATAATAGCTAGGATAACCAACTTGAAGTTTTTCTCAACAAATGGAACCGCTCCAAAGAAGTATCCAGCGTATGTGAAGAGTCCAACCCAGAGCAGGGCACCAAATACGTTATAAAATGCAAACTTAGCATAAGGCATCTTACCGACGCCTGCCAAAAACGGCGCAAAGGTTCTTACGATCGGAACGAAACGCGCCAACACGATTGTTTTGTTGCCGTATCGATTGAAGAACTTCTGAGTTCTAGCGAGATACTGGGGTTTGAAGATCTTTGAGTCCTTTCTCTCAAAAACCGCTGCACCCATCTTTCGACCGATATAATAGTTCACAGCATCACCGATAACCGCCGCTGCAAAGAGCAGAATTGCGAGTATGTTAACGTCAAAAGCACCCTTGGTTGCCAGCGCGCCGGCAGCAAAAAGCAGGGAATCTCCTGGCAAGAACGGAGTTACCACCAGTCCAGTTTCACAGAATACTATCAGAAACAGGATGCCATACGCCCATACGCCGTACTGCTGCGCCACCTCGGTCAGGTGCTTATCAATATGAAGAAAGAGATCGATAAAGCGTGTAATAAAACTCATGCTGGCTCTCTAAAGTTTGCAGATGACAGATAATGTGCAAGCTCACTCGGCGCGCTTTATATAACGGCCCCCTTCAGAGGTTATATAGCACCTAGCAACCCACCATTAACCGGTAAAGGTGTCTAGAATTACTATAGTCCGCTTAATTCAGAAAAGTACAGATAGCAACTTACTCTATGAATTACTCTACGAAGAGCTCTGCCTATACCTTGAATTCCGGCACCGCAATGCCGCGCTCTTTAAGCGCCTCAAGGAAGGTCTGCTGCCCCTTTTTTGCGGCCCATTCAACCGCACTCACCCCATCATCATCTGTAAGGGTGAGATCTGCCCCGAGCTCAATTAATTCAAATGCAGTTGATGAGTGTCCATTCTTAACGGCTGCCATAAGCGCCGTTGTTCCGTTAGGACTCTGCCCATTAACCTCAATGCCGGTATCTGCAAGGCGCCTTACGGTTTCTACATCACCCGTTGATGCTGCGCGCATAAAAACTGTCCAAAAAGCGTTGTTGCCCATAGCCTTGCCTACCTTTCCTGGGGCTTTCTCCCCATTTTCGCTAGCACCCTCTCCTTCGGAGTGTAGCTCGTGTATCTCTGTTTTTGGAACTTTAAGCACCTCGCGCAGAGCCGGATTGCTCTCGGCCTCTGCCCATGTGCGAGCACTCCAACCATCGAAATTCTCAATCGTCATATCTGCTCCAAGCTCCAGTAACAATCTTACGGTCTTGATATCTCGCCGCATTGCAGCTCCAAGTAGCGCGGTACTTCCGTTGTTATGGAGCATGTTCACATCCGCCCCAAGCTCCACCAACGCACGTACGGTCGAGTAATGAAGACGCTCGCAAGCTTCAAATAACGGGGTCACTCCAAACTTGTTTCGTCGATTGACCTTGGCGCCATTGGCTACCAGAAGCCGCACTGTAGATTCCTGCCCTCTGGAGGCCGCAATCATAAGAGCGCTTGAGCCGTATTTAAGCTCACAATCGATATCAAATCCCTGCTCAATCAGTCCCTGTATAGATGCCACATCGCCACTTCTAGCTGCGGCTATTAGAGTCTTTTGGTCTGTTGTGTATGTAATTCCCATATATCCCCTCACCTCTGGCTTCTCTTAGTAGCCTTTTTAATTCAACAACCTAATAGAAGATGGAAACAAAAGAGGCGCCCTCTGTTACTGGCGCGTTGTCTTGCCCCTCATTACAGATAGTCGGCTATCCTGAATAAGTTCATAAGCAAAAAATAAGATCTGCCGCACAAGATCTTGAATAACGGTGTTTTAGAGTCAATCTAACGCGGGATAAGCGCTAATAACTCTTTATGATTTATGCCATTTGAGGCAACTACGTAGCGATAACTAATTAGCCCACTGCCGCACCTAATTACGGCCCCAGTCTCATCAGAGACAAACCCATTAGCCTCAGAGATAACCACCAGCGGGGCTGCAATATCCCACTCGCGGTGGGTGCTCATCTTAATAATAGCCCCATCCAGCTCCCCGCAGGCAACCTTAAGAAAGGCGAGCCCTGAGTCCATGGCAGGACTCGAGAGCTCTGGGCGGGTGCTCTCAAAATTTCTGATATAGACACGCTCCTGACTAAGTAACTGGTTTCTAGATACCGCTAGCGGAGCCCCGTTTACGGTAGCTCCCTTTCCATGCTCGGCGATAATCATCTGGCCGCGTGCTGGAAAGAGCATCACGCCGAACGTAGGAATCTGATCTTCACAGAGCGCGACTAGGATCGAAAAATCATCGCGTCCAGAAAGAAACGACGCAGTTCCATCAAGGGGATCTATGATCCAGGTACGCCGTGCTGCGGCAAGGGTAGCATTATCGGGCTCGGTCTCCTCAGAAAGGAGGGCATCCGAAGGAAATAGCTCGGTTATAACGTTGGTAATCAGCTCATTTGAACGCAGATCTGCCAGCGATACTAGGGAGCCATCACCTTTAGTTTTAATCTCAAGTGCTGCACCTATAGAGGAACCTCCAGGCCATAGCTCAAGCAGCAGCTCCCCTGCCCTGCGCACTGCCGTAAGTAGATCTCTCTTCTGGCTCTCCTGTATACCCTGGCTATTCATTATGCTCGAATCCTTTTAACCACTCCTTTTAACCACGGAGAAGTTTATACCGGGGTGAACCGTTATGACAGTTGAAGTATCAGATTAAACACCTCTTCCGACATCTTGCGCCTCTCAGAGACGATTTCAGAGAGAGAGCTGCGCAATGCGAAACACCCCTCTCGCACACCATTTAATTCAGACTCGGCGCACTCACCATCTGCAACATCGTCTAGCTTTTGAAAGAGAACCCCCAGCGCTACGCCCCATTTATAGAGACCCTGAACAACTTCATCTTTAGCATCAGCACAGATTGCTCCGCAGGCAGCTGCTGCCCCAAAAAGTGCGCCGGTCTTTAACTCAAACATACGGTGACGTTGGCTAGGGTCCTGCGCTGCATCTAGATCTAACTGCTGCCCAATGCAGAGCTCACGCCATGCTCTTGATAAAATAGCGCTCAGCCGCGCCTGTTTATCGAGCGCTATATGGTAGTGATGAATTGATGAGAACGCGACACCAACTAGCAGATCGCCCAATAAAATTGCGCTGGCCTCACCGAAAGCTTTGTGACAGGCGGGACGTCCGCGCCTCATATCATCGTTATCGAGAGCAGGAAGATCGTCGTGCACAAGCGATGCTGCATGTAGCGCCTCAAGCGCTAAGGCTGGCACCATTGGCAGCTCTGTATTTATGCTACCCTTGGCCATGTCGTGATGTAACGCCACTGTTAATAGCGCCCTAAGCCGTTTCCCCCCACCCTGTAAGACGTAGTGTGCGCCGTTCTTAAGCACCAGGCTGTCGCAGGCCGCGTTCTCGGCCAAGGCTGCGAGACCGAGCTCAATCTCTTTGCGCCACTTTACTATCTGATTACCTTCCTCGACGCTCATAAAACAATGTTATTCTTTTTTGCCTTACTCCAAATCGGTCTGTTCGGTATCGATAGCATGCCACGCAACCTGCCAACCATATACATAGAGCCTAGAACGTAGGCTGGGCGATCTCCATCCTCCTCAAGCACTTCACGAAGATAGCCCTCATAATCAGATCCGTAGCTGCGAATACTTATTCCATTACACGAGGCTTCAATCTCAGCCTGAATCTGTGCATCCGGGATAGCTCGTTCCGATTCAGGCTTAAGGAGCCTCCACCGACCAACGTATGGTATGAGTTGTTTAATCATCGCCTGCCAGTTCTTGGTATCAAGCACCCCGAAGGTGAGATCTATATTACGCTCTTCAAAAGACTCAAGATATGATATAAATGACTGTATTCCTGCGGTGTTATGGGCACAATCAAGTACTATCTCGCGCCCTAGTGAGGAGACTGTCTCGAGTCTACCTGGCCAAAATACCCCCTCAACGCCGAGCCTACATGAATCTTTATCAATCCCTACCAACAAGCCAAGCTTCGCAGCAACCGCCATATTGTGCCCCTGATGATCCCCAGGTAGCTGTGTCGAGAAATGAAATAAGTCCCCTACTCCATTTCCTGCGCTCTTATCCCAATACCCGAATCTAGCTCCATCCTGACTAAGCACTGAATGGGCTCCGAACTCTTTGCTAAAGCGATATAGCTCTGAGCTATGCGCCTTAGCCTTAGCTGAAACAACATCAGCAGCAGATTTTGGCAAAAAACCTGTTACAACTGGCGATCCAGCCTTAATAATACCTGCCTTCTCAGCTGCTATCTCCCTCAAGGTCTCGCCAAGTATCGCTTGATGGTCATAATCGATAGTTACGATAGCCGTCGCTGCGGGTCGTGTAATGACATTAGAAGCATCTAGCCTTCCACCTAATCCGACCTCCATAACCGACCACTCAACGCCAAACTCACTAAACCCGAGAAAAGCTATGGCTGTAATTACTTCATGAAACGATAGATCTACTAGCTCACGGGCCGCAGCTGCGCGTACCGCATAGGCGAACTCCCCCAAAAACTCATCTGCAACCGCTAGTCCATCGATTACTATACGCTCGTTTATATTCTCTAGATGCGGCGAGCTATTTAAGCCAACACGATACCCAGCTTGTCCTAGGATCGAAGAAATCGCCGATGATACTGAGCCCTTACCGTTAGTTCCAGCAACATGAATACTAGGAATAGCGTCCTGTGGATCGCCGAGTCTCTTTAAAACAGCCGAAATCTGTTGTAGGTCAAAGCCTCCCCTGCCGTTCCATGGGGTTAGTTTGCTTAAATACTGCAGGCCGATCTGTGTCTTATTCACTGTTCCATCCTGAGACACGATACAAATGTCCCACGGTGGGACACTACATGCCTGTCCCACGGTGGGACACCCTACTCTATTCTGCTATGAGCTTGCGGAAGAGGATCTGTAGGTCCCCTTCAGCGTAGAATTCTACCATTAACTTGCCGCTATCAGTGCTAGAGTTAGACCTAATAAGCTTTACCTTCATACCAAGGGCGCGCTGAATCTCATCTGCGATACGGAGATCCTCAGCATTTATAACCTTTGGCTCACCAGTGACATCGTCGTTGTCAGTTCGACCCTTACCTAGGTTCCTTTCAAGTTGAGCTCTAGTAAGAAGATCTAGATCCTTAAGATAAGTAGCTCTAAGCTGCTCATCCTCAATCTTAGCTAGAAGAAGCACCTTAGACTCGGAAGCCCCCTGCCGAAGAGCGTTTAGAAGATCATCTGGGAGCTGCAATATGTCGAGACTGCGTTGAACAGCGCTCTTGGAGATGCTGAGCTTCTCAGCAATATCCCGAATGCTGAGGCTATTTCCATCTCGCAGCGCTGCGATAGCATGCGCTCGCTCAATTGGAGTCAGATCGTCGCGTTGTAGGTTCTCAACAAGTTGTATAGCAAGGGTTCTACCGTGTACATCTTCGCCGTGATTTACCATAGCTGGAATCGATGAGAGTCCTGCCAGGTGCGCGGCCCGAAAGCGGCGCTCTCCAGATATGACGGTATAGCGACCAGGAAGCTGCCCTGCCCTAACAAGAATTGGGCTTAACACGCCGTAAAGTTTGATAGAATCTGCCAACTCTTGTAGCTTTTCTTCATCAAACGTTTGGCGTGGTTGGTGTGGATCCGCTTCTATAGCAGATAGCGGTATCTCTCTATACGGAATGCCCCCCTTTGCTCTTTCATCGAGTGCAGGTCCGGCCATAAGTGGATTATTTGAAAATGAAAAACTACGCTTTGACATTGAGAACCTCCTCAGCTAACGAACTATAATCTTCAGCTCCGGTCGACTTCTGCATATATTCAAATATACTCTGCCCCTTTGCAGGCGCCTCCGCCAGTGCAACATTCTCTCGAATAATTGTATTAAAGACCAACTGCCCGAAATAAGCCCTGATTGTATCAGCCACAGCACGTGCAAGACGCTTGCGACTATCGTGTAAACAGATAAGTACACCACCTACAACCAATGCCTGATTATAGATTCCCCTAACTTGATCAATAGTATCAAGTAGTTGCCTAACTCCGTGCAGAGCTAGGTACTCGCTCTGAACCGGTACGATGACCTTATCTACTGCAGCCAGTGCGTTCAGAGAGAGAAGACCTAAGGTTGGTGGGCAGTCGATCAGGATAATATCGTAGCTATCACGAACCTTTTCAATCGCTCGTTTAAGGAGCAGTTCACGTCCAACTACCCCTCCGAGCTCCAGATCAGCGGCGCTCAATAGCAGGCTAGAAGGAACTACATCAAGGTTCGCAGACCTCTTAATGACAACGTCCTGAATGCGCTTTGTGCCTTTAAGGACATCGTATACGGTCCATTCAGGCCCCTGGGGAACCTCGTTGAGATCCTGCGGGTCCTCTTTACCACCGAGCCCTAAATGCGTTGTCAGGTTACTCTGGGCATCGATATCTATCAGAAGCACCCTTTTACCACTGAGTGCTATCGCAGCACCTAAATTTACAGTTGTAGTGGTCTTACCAACACCACCCTTCTGATTGACTACACTCATTACTATCGCCACTGGTCACCCCATGAATCGTGAATCGAGATAAGGAACTTCGCAAAGTTCTCACTTAAAATCCACACTTAAGTCATTACACGATGCTAAAAACTACTATTATTTCAAATGCTCTCACAGCACCCTATCAGATTACCTTCGTGATCTGAAATAAGAGGTATAACTAAAAAACTACACCTCACTTCACGATAGTAGGGGCTTTATCACCATAAGCGCGTCGCAAAGCCCCTGCTCTAGACCACGGCATCGTGAATGGGGATAAGAGATCTCGTGAACTGAGGATAAGAGTAACGTGATTTCACACCAAGTGATTCGAGATCCTAGATAAATCGGTATCGTGTTTTCACTCTTAATTGCTCGTGTATTCAAATAAATAAAAGAATCTAAACTCTTACTTTAATTGTGGATTTTCTCCGCTCATCTAGTAACATGTCTTTAAGAAAAGATTGTTTAACTAACTAAAACTAAGCTATCCTTTCTGAGTTCTAGTTCCGTTGTTTTTCTTTTTGGTGGTTTTAGCTCTTGAGCTACGTGCTGTTAGGAGATTGAAGAGATGCATAGCTTTTGGCTCAATAATTTTTAATCGCAATAATGCTCAATAATTTTTAATCGCAATAATTTTAATCGTAGCAGTTTGAAAATCGCGCAGTAACCACATGTTATTTTAATTAACTCTATCGCATGACGCCGCTATCCGCACTTAATATTACCCAAACAGAGTCCCGACTAGCGGGATTCGAATCAGCGCAGCACGCCCTTGAGGCCGATGCTGTGCCGGTTGCTACTGGCGCCAATTCATCCCTTACGCCGCTCTCACTTAAGGTCTCTCGCGATGAGATGAACCTAGCGGAGTTTCCCCTAACGGTGCTTTCAAAACGTGCTGACCCATCTGTAAAGACCCTCGAGTTTTCCGATATCGTCAAAGGCAAAAACGGAGAGCCCCTCAACCGTAAATGGATTATAACCGGAGCTGATAAATTCGGCCTTCCAACATCCTCTGATGATGAGGTGCTGCTTGGGTTGTTGAAATTGACAGCAGACGAGGGCGTGCGTAGTCGTAAGATTCACTTCACCCGTTATGAGCTCCTGAAGATCCTGCGTTGGACCACCGAAGGACGCAGCTATACGCGCCTACAGAACGCGCTAGATCGCTTAAGTGGTGTGCGAATTAAGGCTACGAACGCCTTTTATGACAATGAAACGAAGCTGCATAGCACACGCAATTTCGGCATCATCGATGCCTATGAGATCAACGATGGCCGCGACACACATCCGAGTTTCTTTACCTGGAGTGAGGTTCTATTCAAATCGTTTCAGGTCGGTTTTATTAAGAAACTCGATCTAGATTTTTATCTAGATCTGCAGAGCGCTGTTACAAAGCGACTCTATCGCTACATAGATAAACACTTCTGGTATCGCTCCCGTATTCAGATAAATCTGTTTGTACTAGGGCATGAAAAGATAGGCATCTCTCGCAACTACATCTACGCAAGTTCGCTCAGGCAACAGCTCGAACCGGCCCTAGAGGAGTTGAAAGAGAAGGGCACCCTGAGTGATTTTGAGTTTATAGGAAAAGGGAAATCAACCGAGGTTGTCCTGGTTGCAGCGCATGCACCACGACGCACCCTAGTTGCTGGTACAGCCGCTACAGGCGTAGCCACACAGTCAGCAGGGGCAGGACATGTCGCAGGGGCGGCACAGGCAGGGCAGGGCACGCAGACCGCTTGGAGCGGGCGTGTTGAGCCTGCACAAGGTAACGATAGCGAAACCCTTATTCGGGAGCTTGTGCAGCGCGGACTAGCAGAGAGGCAGGTGCGGCGGCTCGTAATGGGGCAGGGGGTAGAAACGCTCTCACGTATAAACGAGATCCTAGCGTACTTTGATGGATTAATCGCTTCTAGTAGTCGTTTGGTGAATAAGAATCCGGCAGGATTTCTCTATCGTGCGATAGAGAAACCGTTTGATTTTACCCTCCCGGTAGATAAAAAACGACCTAATTCTCAGCAAAATCACCTCAGTTTTGGCGCAAAAAACTCAGGAGACAAGACGCAGCAACTGGCCGCAGGACAACAAAACATCTCACTTGGTAATGGAGCATATGGTACGGGAGCAGGGCGCTCTGCGCGTGAAGAGGCTATCGCAAATAAGCGCAAGACAGATGCCTTTAATCTAGAGATAGATTATTTAATTGCTCGTAAGACAGCGCTTGAGGCCGTCCAGAATAACGCCGCACCATCCGAGGTTGCTGCAATGCAGGTCGAAGTTGAAGCGGCTCTTTCTAAGCTGCGCGCGCACATCTCGCCGCAACGCTTCATTGAGGCTGTACAGCGCGGTGTAGAGCAACGTCTTTTAGAACAGAGCGGATTTCCAGAATTAGATAAATGGAGCCGCGATAAGGATAAGCACTAATAGCTCCCTAGCTAGCCTTTATCCAGCAGGATCTAAAGATTCTGAAGCGACAATTAACCTTAACAATAGCAAATTTTCCTCTTTCTTTTTCTGTCCGAGCGCGTGCGCTGCTTCAGTAAACCAACGATACCCCGCAATAACTTGCAGTGAACGGCTGCGAAAAGAGCGCTCTTCAACCCCAAGTTCCTGGCGTAGAAGTTCGCTCCTATCGAAGAAATCATCGCGCCCCAGGTTGCTAAGATCAGCATCGAGCAGATAGCGGGAGAGTTTTGTAGACGGGATCAGTTGCGGGCCGGCAGGCAGCTCCACTAATTTGGTATCCAGGATCATCTGCTCTACGAGCTGTATCTCTCTCGTGCTAAAACCGCCGGCACGCTGCAGCGCTTCCCGAGCGAATTCTGCACCGATCAACTCATTTGCTACGGGGCTCTTAATAAAGCCGGTGTCGTGAAATGCGGCGGCTATCGCCAACATCTCAAGCTCACGCTCAGAAAGCCCCTCTGTAACAGCAAAGCGTATAGACTCGCGCAGCACCTCGAGCGTGTGACCCTTGTTATGGTATGAGAGGTTGTCAGGTAGCGCCTTATCGAGCAACGTTAGGGCCTCCTGAACGAGTGGCAGGGCGATTAGGTGCGCGAGCGCTAAGGAGATTTGCTCCTGCTTCGTTACGGCACTCTTCACCAGCTTTTCAGCACTAGACATAGCCCCCTCTTTGACCTTTTCTGCTGCTATAGGATATCGTCTAAGAAGTTAGAAGACATTAGATAATCGTAACTGGTCACCGTAGTTTAATGTCGCGATTCAAGCTACTCAGATTACGGGGAAGTTTCATAGGTAATTCGATTGGTCGTCCCCTGATCGGGGACGGCAGATTTTGTGACCAGTTAATGTTGTCACCCCCACCGCATTGCTGCGCCCGCAGCTTGCGCTGCTGGACGGGCTCTGCAAATCGACCCCTGAGGGGTTGGTACAGAGCATCAACGTGAACGATCATTTTTAGTTTATTCTGACTAGTTACACATAATCTACTTTGTAGGCGTTTTGAATGAAAAGCCGATTGACAGGGCGTGACAGCAAGTACGCTGCGGCGCAGCACGGGAGCCCCATTATACGGCTGCTGAAGCAGGTCGCCCCCTATAAGGGTAGATTCATCGCCGCCCTAGGGGCGCTCTTTGTTGGTAGCGCAATTAATCTTGTTTTTCCAGAGCTGCTACGACGAGCGCTCGACCCACAGCTCTTTCCTTGGGTGTTAGAGCACCTTGATCGGGTGACAGCGCTGCTGGCCGCTCTTTTTATTGTTCAGGGAGCGGCCTTCTTCTCTCGCTCCTACCTATTCGGAATCGTTGGACAGCGGGTATTTTCCGATGTGCGCCTGCAACTATTTCGATCGATCATAGGGCGTGATGCGCTCTTTTTTGATCGCAACCGTTCAGGTGATCTTGCAGCGCGCATTAATTCCGATGCGGCACTAGTTCAGGAGGCCGTTTCAACTAAGCTCTCGGTTATTCTACGTTACGGAATACAGGTTCTCTGCGGGACAGTGCTGATGGCATTTATGTCGTGGCGCATGACCTGTGCCATTACTATCAGCATTCTTTGCATAGTGGGCCTGTCGTCTATCTGTATAAAGAGGCTTAAGGGGGCGTCGCGCCACTACCAGAACGCAATAGCGAGACTGACCACGTTCGTTGTGGAGTGTTTTTCAGGGGCCAAGATCGTAGACGCGCTGGGAGCGCATAAGGCAGCTACGCAGATCTTTAGCGCGTCAAATAGCGAGGTGCTAGGCGCTGGAGAACGCAGAACAGCGATCAGCGCAGGCTTCTCCTCGGGCGCAAGTCTAATGCTTAATTTGCTACTCCTTTTGGTGCAGTGGTACGGAATTCACCTCGTAGTAACGGAGCGACTTCCTTTAAACAATCTAGCGGCGTTTGTGCTTTATGGAGCTATAGTTGCCGTGTCGTTTTCATTTCTTATCGGTGCCTATGCCGAACTGATGCAGAGCCTCGGAGGGCTAGAGCGCGTACTTGAATTAATTAATGAGGAACAGGATCTGCTTCCACCTAGAGCACCATCCGCAGCGCTTAAGAGCGTAGAGATTGAGATTAAAGAGCTCTGCTTTGCCTATCCTGATAGAGCTGATTCGCCGGTGCTCGATAAGCTTTCATTCTCGGTAGCGCCCGGTAAGATGACAGCACTCGTTGGGCCATCAGGCGCAGGGAAGAGCTCAATTGCCCAGCTTTTATTGAGGTTCTATGCAGCCTCATCCGGAGAGCTGCTTGTTAACGGTGTGCCGATTGCAGACTTAAGCTCTCAGGAGATACGGAGCTCATTTGCCTGGGTGCCGCAGGAGCCATATCTTTTTGGCTTTACGCTCTATGAGAATCTGGTCTTTGGTAACGAGCAGCTCACGCGCGCCGACGTGCTCGCTACAATCCGCACCCTGGGGTTTCTTGATTTTGCAGAGAAGCTACCCAGCGGCTTCGATACGCAGCTAGGCGAGCAGGGCGCACAGCTAAGCGGTGGAGAGCGGCAACGCTTGGCGATAGCACGCGCCGTCCTGCGCAATCCAAGCCTGCTAATCCTCGATGAGGCCACCTCTGGGCTAGACAGTACGACGGAGGAGGGGGTGCTTAAGGCGATTCGAAACAGGTTGCCTACTGCGACGTTGCTTATTATCTCGCACCGCCTCTCAACGGTACGCGCTGCGGACACTATCGTTGTGATAAACGAAGGGACGGTTTTTGAAGAGGGCAGACACGAAGAGTTAAAGACTCGACAGGGACTCTATCAGCAGTACGTAGCACGCCAGGCGCTAGATTGAATTAAAACAAGAGCTATAAAAAAGCCGACCACTAGGGCCGGCTTTTTAGATTCGCGAACAAAAACGCTACTAAGTCTGAATCGAGGTATAGGCCATTAGACCTAGGCTCTGTGCGCGCTTAATAGCCTTAGAAACCTTACGCTGATTGAATGCGCTAAGACCGGTCAGACGACGAGAGAGAATACGACCACGCTCGCTTACGAACCGTGAGAGCATCACTACATCTTTGTAATCAACAGACTTAGTTGGATCATCAGTAAATGGATCTAGCTTCTTGCGGCGCTTGAAGAGCTGCATCCTCTGAATCGATGGGAGTGGTTCAAAGCGTCGTGGTCCGCTATCTGATCCACCATCGCCACTTGGGGCACCCATACCACCTTTGCCGCGATCTTCGCAGACCTTCATCGGGCGACCGTTTACTGTGCGGTTATTGAGAGACTCGATAGCCTTCTGCGCATCCTCTTCGCGGTCCATCTCAACGAAAGCAAACCCCTTAGAGCGCTTCGTCTCGCGGTCAGAAGCAACGACAACGCTTAGACAGCCGCCGGCCTCTTCGAATAGGGTACGGAGCTGCTCGCTCGTTACCTCAAAATCAAGATTACTAATAAAAAGCTTTTTCTTGCTAACACCCGAATTCATGAAAACTCCTCGAACTTTTAGAGTAGCGGAGGCTATACTCGACCATGAAAAATGTCAAACAAGGCTTCGGTACAAAAACGATGTGAATAGAACATCGTCTTACTTAAAGTAACTTAAAAATACTCTTGACGCTAGAAACCAGCCAGTATAACTTACCATCCTGTGATTTGTGAATGAACGCAACCACTTGCGCCTTGACAGTTTAGGTCGGGGCAGAGTGGCAGCGAGATCCGGGAGCTAAGGGGGGCGCAGAGCATACCTCTTAGCCCTCTAATCAGAGGGGGCTTATTAGATGGTCGTTACTCTAGGTCTTAGAACGCGGAGTTTTAGAACGCCGCAGCTAAACGCTGTAGTCATTTCAGCCACTTGCAGTTCTAATTTCTCTATTTCGATCGTTTCTATTCTTTCCGCAGCAGTTCTTTCCACAGAAGTTTTTTCCACAGCAGTCGTAAAAAGATCTTTGTTAGACCCACTAAATACTTAAATTATCAATGCATACTGGAGAAGGTATACGCGTATGAGTAATTCTGCGAATAAGTTCACGCCCGAAGATGAGATGGAAGCTTCATCACCAGTTAAGCCAGAACGTAATCTTCTGGCAGCTGTTCTCGCCCGTGCTATCTGTGACGCATTCGGCACAGCGCACTGCGAGCGGCACGTTGTGCGTAGCGCAAGGCAGTGGCTATTCGGCAGGATTACGCCCAAGCGTCCCTTTAGTTTTGCCTGGGTTGCCCTGCACCTAGATCTTGATCCGAGCTCGCTTCAGGACAGTCTGAAGCAGTACGAGGGAGATCCAGCGGCAATTCAAGAGCGTCTCAGCTTGCTGCGGTAGCGCTAAAAGCCCCCAAGCACGATATGACCTCTAGCAAAGAAAGCTCACGCGCTATTAAGAAGCAGGTATTGTTTGCGGCTACCGCCGTTTTGCTCATCTGTGCGTATCGGTTGTTCTTGACCGCTACTGAGACCGGCAACTGGCGCGGAGCGTGGTTCTCCTTAGCGCACGTAGTTATCGTTGCTGTTGGTACGGTGCTAGCTTTTTGGAAAGATGGGCGCACGCTTCTCTCTGATCGCAGCTAAGCCCTCAGCAAATTCAGCGCTCGCGTAGTTAATACTCTGACAAGCCGCTTCGCGTTCCAGGGCCTGTAAAAGCTGCGCAGGATCGCCGCGCATAGTTTCAAGCAGCTGCGTGCTTGCATTAGGGCCACAAGCCAGGATCTCGTGTGCAATACTATTGGCGGCACTGAGTAGGGCGCTTTTTTCACACAGACGTGAAACTAGATTGATTTTTAGGGCCTCCTCAGCATCAATAACTCTGGCGCTTATTAGTAGCTCCGTAGCCATGCTTGAACCAACTATACGGGGCACAAAATAAGTTGCGCCCATGCCAGGATGCAAGCCGAGCTTAAGAAAGGTAAGCCCAAGCTTTGCGTCGCGAGTAGAGATGCGAACATCACAGGCACACGCTAGGCAGAGCCCTGCGCCAACGGCGGCGCCGTGTAGAGCGGCTATGAGGGGCACCTGCAGATCGAGTATTGAGAGAAAGGATGCATAGAACTTCATCATCTGAGCGTGGTTTTCTTCCCTGCTCAGGGAGCGCTTTGCCTCAAGCATCGCTAGGTGTCCCCCGGCAGAGAAGGCCTTTCCAGCGCCGGTTAGGATTATAACACGAGCATTTTTCTTTACTCTTAGCTGGTCTACAACGGCGCTAAAATCGCGCGCCATCTCATCACTCATGGCGTTTAAGTTAGCCTCGTCCTGTAAGGTAACCGTTGCTATGCCGTCGCTATCGATTGTACAAGTTACTAGGCTCATGAGGAGATCCTCCTACTGTTTGTTTAAGAAAATTAGTCTATAATGAGCTGAACGCACATATGTCGCAACGTAAAGGTGTTCGATCACTGCAGGAGTTTTTAACAATTCTTCGGCGTGAGCACGAACTATTAGAGATCTCAGTTGAAGTGGACCCCCATCTTGAGGTTGCCGAGATCCATCGGCGAACGATCGAGCGTGGAGGCCCCGCCCTGCTCTTTACACGGGTAAAGGGCTCACCATTTCCGCTCGTCACCAACCTCTTCGGCACCACAAGAAGGGTAGAGCTCGCCTTTGGTGCAAGACCTGAGGAGTTAGTACGGGAGCTCGCCGGGCTACCTCATACCCTGTTACCTATTACTCCTGCGAAATTATGGCAGCAGCGCCGTACCGTAGGAGATTTGGCGAGAGTTGGGCTGCGTAAACGCCCCTTTGATAGCGCGCTACTGATCGATACTCCACCAAAGCTCTCGCGCCTGCCGCTACTCACCACCTGGCCACTAGATGGTGGGCCCTTTATAACGTTGCCCCTTGTTTATACGGAGCATCCGAGCACAAAGATTCATAACCTCGGGATGTATCGTATCCAGCGTTATGATGATCAAACAACTGGACTGCATTGCCAGATCGGAAAGGGTGGGGGGTATCACCTTGCAGCGGCCAAGGATCTTGGGGTGCGATTACCGGTTAATATTACGATGGGGGGGCCTCCGGCACTGATCCTCGCAGCGATAGCACCGTTACCAGAGAACGTACCGGAGCTGCTTTTTGCCTCCCTTGTGCTTGGAGAGAGGTTAGCGCTCTTAGATAATCCGCTCGGGCCTTTGCCTATAGTTGAGAGCGCCGAGTT
>Ga0209190_1001509_pt1 | contig 16163 bp, 14 predicted proteins | sample M_140205_XF_Meta_FD_187315 | JGI IMG/M metagenome (GOLD analysis project Ga0209190, IMG submission 187315) | Freshwater microbial communities from Lake Montjoie, Canada to study carbon cycling - M_140205_XF_MetaG (SPAdes) (version 2) | ecosystem: Environmental > Aquatic > Freshwater > Lake... | reverse complement strand
GAGAGCATCGTGAGGTTCATTGCTTGAGTATCGATAAATGAATCCGCCATACGCTGACCTACCGCTTGGAATGTTGCAAGTGGGCGATCAAACTGAAAGCGATTTGTGACGTGCTCGGCCGCTATACGAATCGCCTCTTGCGCGCAGCCTGCGCTTATCGCACAGATTGCAGTCGTGACGTGATCGAGGATCAAGCGAAGCGCTGAACCGTCGTCAAGAATCCCACCAAGCAGAGCAGCGCCATCGACCTTGACATCCTCAAGAGTGATCTCGAATCGAGCATGCGTCATCATCTCTTGACGAGCAATGGTTACGCCTTGTGCCTTGGTGTCGAGTATGAAGATGCCGATGCCCTCGGGTGTTGTGACTGGAATCAAGATCTCGGTCGCTAACCCTGCGGCACTAACAGCAGTCTTCACTCCGTTGATAACCCAACCATCTCCGCTGCGTGTCGCTGTCGTCGATGGCGTCTCGGGGTCGGCACCGAACTCTTCGTATGCACCCGTCATGATTCGGGAACCGTCTGCAACGGAAGGCAAGTATGCGCCCTTCTGTTCATCTGTACCGAACATTGAGATCGGGAGCGCACCACATACAAGGGTTGCCAAGAGAGGCATAGGGACAACGCGCCTACCCTGCTCTGCTAGCACGAGGCACAGCTCTAGGAAACTGAATCCGAGGCCTCCGTACTCCTCTGGTATGGCAACTCCGAGGAGCCCAGCGGATGCAAACTCCGACCATGTGTCACGGTCGAACCAGTGGCCCTCTGAGTGCTCCTTTAGGCGCTCAAGGGTGCCTTTGTCCGTGAGTATCTGCTTTGCAAGGCCCTGTAGTGCTTGCTGCTCTTCGTTGAGAGTGAAATCCATTTGAGTTCTCCTGATTCAAGTCGTTGCGAGTTTTAGATACGCGTCTGTGTTAGTGGATCAGCGCGGCGATGGGGGCATGTTGAGGCCGAAGAGTGCAATGAGGTCTCGCTGCATCTCGTTGGTGCCACCACCGAAGGTGAGGATGTGCATGCTTCGAGTACGTGCCTCGATGCGACCACGTACAACCGCCCCTGGTGATCCGGCCTTGACTGTTGCGCTGGTCCCCATGATCTCCATTAGGAGTCGGAAAGCCTCTAGATAAAACTCTGTACCGAATACCTTGATGCTCGATGCATACGCAGGGTCAAGCGGCAAGCCCTGTGTCGCGTCAGATGCAACCTTCCAGTTAATTAGTCGCAGGAACTCAAGGCGTGCGTGAATGCGCGCAAGATTCATCTGCACCCAGTCTTGGTCGATGACGCGTCGGCCATCGGCAAGAAGCGTCAACTTGGACCACTCAGTGACGTCCTCGAGTTGACGCTCAACGATCCCTGAAGAGCAGAGCGTTACGCGCTCGTGATTGAGCTGGTTCGTGATTAGTCCCCAACCCTTGTTCTCTTCGCCTACAAGGTTTCCAACAGGAACACGCACGTCGTCGTAGAACGTGATGTTTGTGTTGAGACCACCCATGTTCTTGATGGGCTCGACCTTTAAGCCTTTGACTCCAGTCGGCACAATGATCATCGAGATGCCTTTGTGCTTCTTCACATCTGGGTCGGTGCGCACTGCAAGCCAGATGTAATCAACATCGGTAGCGAGGCTGGTCCATATCTTCTGACCATTGATCACATACTCATCGCCATCGCGAACTGCACGCGTCTTTAGTGAAGCAAGGTCAGTACCGGCTTCGGGCTCTGTGTATCCGATAGCGAAGTGAATCTCACCTGCGAGAATCTTCGGAAGGTAGAAAGCCTTCTGCTCATCAGAACCGAACTGCATGATTGTTGGTGCGACAGAGTTAATCGTGAGCATCGGTACTGGTGCACCTGCGCGCATCGACTCATCGAAGAATACAAACTGCTCGACGGCAGTACGCCCCTGGCCACCAAACTCCTTGGGCCAACCAATTCCAGCCCAACCATCAGCGGCCATCTTCTTCCAGAGGCCACGCGCTACTGGCCCAACGCCTTCACCCTTGGAGAGTTCGTCCTCTACCTCGGGGGTAAGCATCTGCTCGTAGTACTCACGCAGTTCGTCTCGTAAAGCGACCTGCTCAGGCGTGTAACCGATATACATGGAACGTCCTCTTCATGTCCGATAATTATTAGGCTGATTATTACTTATAGAAATTGGCGGAGGGGGTGGGATTTGAACCCACGGAGCTCTCGCTCAACGGTTTTCAAGACCGTCCCATTCGGCCGCTCTGGCACCCCTCCAGCTTGCAGAATAGGACACGAACGCTCAAAGAGTTCTACCTGCGCAGAAACTAAAGGCGCTATCTGTATTTAGGTGCAGTCCTTAGGGCTCCATATTTAAGGAGCAGTCCTTAGGAGCGGGGCCCGACCTTGGAGAACCCGGTATACGGAACAAGCACATCTGGGATTGCTAGCCCGCCATCTGAGTCTTGGAAATGCTCAAAGAGAAATAGAAGAGTGCGCCCGACCGCGCAGGCAGTGCCGTTCAGAGTGTGTACTAGGCGGTTTCCGGCGTCATCCTTGACCCGAGCCCCTAGGCGGCGAGCGGAGTAATCCAGGTAATTGGAGCAAGAGGTGAGTTCTCGATATCGCCCCTCGCTCGGGAGCCATACCTCTATATCGAACTTTCGAGCAGCGGGGGCTCCAAGATCTCCAGCAGCGATATCTACAACGCGATAAGGCAGGCCGAGCCCACCGACAATCTTCTCCTCAATTGCGAGGATTCGCTCATGCTCTTCGTTGGAGCGATCCGGGTGGGCCCATACGAACATCTCTACCTTGTCGAACTGGTGAACGCGGAATATGCCCCGAGTGTCCTTGCCATATGTGCCGGCCTCGCGCCTGAAGCAAGTTGAGTATCCGCCGTACCTAAGTGGAAGAGCATCGGCATCGAATAGATCGCCCCGATGAAGTGCTGAGAGCGGAACCTCGCTCGTGCCGACTAGAAAGAGTTCGTCCTCAGGGAGTGCGTATACCTGGCTGCGGTCTGTTGGGAAGAAGCCCGCCTCCTCCATTGTCTGCTCGCGCACGAGTACTGGAGGGATGACGGGAGTAAAGCCATCAGCCGCGAGTTGCGACATAACCCATTGCACGAGTGCGAGTTCAAGGAGGACTGCCTCGCCCATTAGGTATGCAAAACGCGAACCGCTCGCCTCTGCCCCGCGATCTGAGTCAACAAATCCAAGCGACTCGCCTAGTGCTGCGTGATCAAGTGGCGGCGGACCGGGAGTTCCTCCGACTGTTCGCAGCACTACACCATCATCTTCTCCACCATCCGGAACCTCAGGCGATGCAGGGTTTGGAATCTGAAGGGCAAGCGCGCGCACCGATGCCTCTGCCTCAGCAAGATTCGGCTCGCGAGTAGTAAGGCGCTCTTTGAGCACTGCTGCAGCGGCGATGCGCTCGGCACGCTCATCGGCTGCGGCTCGACCAATCTCTTTTGAAGCAGCGTTCTGCTCAGCGCGCAGTTCCTCGACCTCGGATAGAAGGCTGCGACGAATCTCTTCTGCTGCAAGAAGCTCATCAATTAGCCCGGGGCGAACACGTTTGCGCTCTATGCCGCGGCGGTACTCAGGCTCCTCTCGAAGCCGCTTAACATCAATCATTCTGAATCTGCCTCATTATTTTTATTCACTACTCGTCTTCACTACGAACCTGCGCCTGTAGTGCATCTACCCAACTATTGGCGTCGCGCCATGATTTTCCAGCTGCACTACGGCGCGCAACTGCACCGCTCCCTGCTACAGGATACGAACCTAAGAACTTCACTTTGGCTTGTTTGGCAGCAAGAGTACGCAGGCAATCAGCGACGAGTGGGTCAGAGACATGCCCCTCAAAATCTATGAAGAAGCAGTAATCGCCGAGAGTGTGCTTCGTAGGGCGAGACTCGACTTTTGTCAGGTTGATTGTGCGCGCTGCGAACTCTTGCAGCATCGCTAGTAAAGAACCCGGGCGGTCCGAACGCTGAAAGCAGACAATGCTTGTGCGGTCATGGCCGGTGGGAGCGGGGACTCCACGCCCCAGCAAAACGAAGCGTGTCTGATTGCGGTCGTGGTCCTCGATGGCGGTTGCAAGATTTTTAAGGCCATACTTCTTTGCAGCACCAGCGTTTGCGATTGCGGCAATCCCAGTTTTGCGTGAACGTGAAACCTCTTGAGCCGCCTCCGCTGTGGAGTTAGCAGCGCGAACCTCAACGCCTGGCAACTTACGCTCAAGCCACTCGCGGCACTGCCCCACTGCCATAGGCATAGTCAGGATGCTTCGTACATCGCGCAGAGTCGTACCCGGGCGAGCACAGAGATTTAGAGAGATCGGCAGGTCGACTTCACGCTGAATCAATAACTCGCTCTCGAAGGCGAGCACGTCAAGTGTCAGCGCAACTGCACCTTCAATTGCGTTCTCGATCGGCACGAGCCCTAGTTCGGCGTCACCTCGCTCAACGGTCGAGAAGACCTCTGGGACCGAACGCACCGGGATGGTCTCACCCGCGACAAGATCTGCCTGAGTGCGCAGGGCCTCCTCGGTGAAGGTGCCCTCGGGTCCTAGGTATGCAACACGAATCACAGGTGAGAGGTTAGACGGCCCTAGGGGGCCTCCTCCGCCGGTATCGTCTCTGATGTGAAACTCAGCGAATCCCCCGCGTGGGCAGACCTCCTCAACCATCATGCAACGCTTCGTGGGGTCCACCTTCGCGACCTATTTGCCGAGGACCCTGCACGCCTTGATCGCCTAACCGCCGAGGCCGAAGGCGTTTATCTAGATATATCAAAGCACCGGATCACGCCTGAGAGCCTTGACCTGCTCATCGCCCTAGCGGAGCAGGGGGGCGTCGCCGAGAAACTCAAGGCGATGATGACAGGCGCGCGCGTCAACACAACTGAGGACAGGCCGGCTCTACACACAGCGCTGCGGGCACCTCGAGGCTCGGTTATTGAGGTAGATGGAGAGAACGTTGTTCCTCAGGTACATGAAGTGCTTGATGCGATGACCGAGTTCTCCGAGGCCGTGCGCTCGGGCCGCCACACCGGGGCAACCGGCAAGCAGATCCGAAATGTGATCCACATTGGAATCGGCGGATCGCATCTGGGGCCACGTTTTGTGACCGAAGCACTGCGCCCTTTCGTATCACCTGAACTAACAATTAGATTTATCTCAAACGTTGACGGCGCTGATCTGCACGCCGCCGTTGACGGGCTCGACCCTGCTGAGACGCTCTTCATCGTTGCCTCAAAAACATTTACGACTACTGAGACAATCTCTAACGCTAAGGAGGCGCGCTCGTGGGTCACCGCTTCGCTTGGAGATGATGCAGTCTCAAGTCATTTTGCAGCGGTCTCTACAAACCTCAATGCAGTAGAGGAATTTGGTATTGAGGCTGCTCTCACTTTCGGATTCTGGGATTGGGTAGGCGGGCGTTTCTCCGTCGCATCTGCCATCGGCCTACCCGTCATGATTGCGATTGGACCAAGAGCATTCCGAGAGTTTCTCGATGGAATGCATGCCATGGACCAGCACGCACTCAACGCACCGCTTGAGAGCAATCTTCCAGCGTTAATGGCTCTTGTTGGTATCTGGTCAATCGACTTCGATGGAGCGCAGTCTCACGCAGTCATTCCATATGCTCGTGATCTTGCCGCCCTACCGGCTCACCTACAGCAACTCGAGATGGAGAGCAACGGCAAATCAGTTACTAATGACGGAGAGCAAGTATCAGTTCCAACTTCACCCATTGTATGGGGCGCAGCAGGCACCGATGCGCAGCACGCTTTTCTTCAACTGCTTCACCAAGGAACCGTAAATGTTCCTGTTGACTTCATTCTCGTTGCACGCGCTGCAGAGCCCTTCGGTGATCATCAAGACATGCTCTTCGCCAATGGAGTAGCACAGGCAGAGGCACTCGCTTTTGGACTTACATCTCAAGAGGTCGCGGACTCAGGGGTAGAGGCATCGCTTGTCCCGCATAAAACATTTGCGGGTAATCATCCATCGAGTGCTCTAATGATTGAGTCGCTAAACCCCTTTACGCTCGGGCAGTTGCTCTCGATCTATGAGCACAAAGTTGCTATCCAAGGTTTTATTTGGGGCATAGATTCTTTTGACCAATGGGGAGTCGCTCTCGGCAAGAGTCTCGCTACGGACCTAATTGCTGAGCTTGCGAGTTCGAGTATCAGCGTAGGGACTGATGCCTCTAGCGCTGCATTGATTGCTAGATATCAGTTACTTCGAGACTGAACTCAGCGCGATACGGCCTACCTGGTTCTGCGACCGGGAATACACCGTCACTTAAACCCGCAACCGGCACCACCATCGGCTCAGCACAGATGAACCTCTCGCCTTCGGGTATCCAGATCTGTAGCGCTTCATAACCTGTGCCCACATTGAGGCTGAGTCGTCTCTCGCGACTCGAGATCGAAAATTCCCGATCATCGCCAAGAAGTAACAGGTCATCAGCCAATCGATTCCCCAATAGCGCTTCAATTGCAGGCTGCTCTGATTGCTCTTGGGTTGGGAGTCCGCGATCATCAAGCTGCACGCTCACCGCTGAGGGATACCGGATTAGCAAATCTTCGCGAGGCGTGTCCGAGATCTCAAAGTACGGATGCCAGCCAAAACACGCTGGCACCTTTGACTCACCAGAGGCGATGAGCGTCGTTACAACTGAGAGAGTTGAATCCGTTAATGCCAACTCAACTTGAATAAGCGATGCGAACGGAAATGCCGAGAAGGTAAGTTCGTCCGCTTCAAGATCAATCTCGAGTGCACAACTACTGGAGGTTTCACGAGTGACTCTCCAGCCCCCGCGTCCAGCAAGAGTTCCATGTAGCGATAATGCATTTACGTCTCGCTGAATCTCAAGCCCTGCAAGATCGACCGATCTGCCAAGAGCGAAGTATTCATTGCTTCGCAGTCGATTGGCCCAAGGGGCGAGGATAGGCATCCCCCTCATCGCGTCGACAGAGTGCATATCAACGCCCGACGACGGAGCGAGTAGCTCAAAACCGCGATGCTTGATGGAGAGAATCGGCACTCCGAGCTCAGGTGCAGAGGTGCACTCAAGGTTCCCTGAGCGCAGGGTAATGCTCACGCCCTCCACTCCACACTGGAGATCGAGTGATCGTGTGTTTTTCGAACTACTAGGTCTGCATGCGCGGCAGAAGGAGCAATGTATTCGAGAAGATTCGGGTGATTGATCCCATACCAAAAACTCTCTGCCATCTCCCTGCGTTCGTTCTCTGGAAACAATGACCAGCCGCTGTAAAACGATGTTGGATCGTCTACTGCGGCATCGCATATCTCTGAGAAGCGCGTCGCATACCAATTGATGAGGTCTCCTTCATCTGCATCTAAATAAATAGCAAGATCGAGATGATCGCCAAACTGAAGTGCATTGACTCCCTCAATTATGCAGATGTCTGGTGATCCAATTACACGACGCTCGCCTACTACTACGTCATAAGCGGTATGTGAATACACGGGGACTGATGCAGATTCATCGCCTCTATGCAGCGCATCTATAAAGGAGACCACGGCACTCTCATCGTAGGACTCTGGAAATCCTTTGCGCGACTCAATCTGGCGCTCAGCGAGCACGGCATTGGAGTGTAGGAACCCATCGGTGCCGACTACCTCCACTTCAAACTCACTCAGGCCCTCTACCAATGCCGCGGCGAAGGTCGACTTCCCTGCGGCGACAGATCCGGCGATACCTATTACAACCGGAGCAGAGAGCACGTGCAGACGGGTGATGCGCTCACGCAGCCCGCCATCTAATAGTGAGGTCACCTCCTCCGAATCCACAAGGCGAGATGGTAGAGGCATGGCAGATATTCGGCCGCCAGGACCATGCCTAGGACCCTTTTCTCTCTGCCCCATAACCCTTGCTGGGCCTAGGAATAGGCCTTAGCCGAATCCTCAGAGTTGTCTCAACGTTGTGAATTCGCTCAAGTTTCTAGAGCCCGGGGCCGAATAACGGACCTCAAGCACCTCGGTAAAGAGCCGGGGTGCAGTCCACTCGGGAGTTACTGGTTCAATGAAGCGCACGACGAAATTGCGAGTACTGCGACGCCTAGGCATCGCTACCTGCTGCGCCACCACGCTTTTTGGTTCACTCGCAGTAAGCGCACCCGCTGGGGCTGCGACAACCATCGCCGGCAAGCAGGCTGAGGCCGCCGCACTTCGCGCCCAGATCGACCGTGAATCCATGCACGTTGGTGCTCTTGCAGATCAATACAACGGAGCGCGCGTTGCACTTGAAGATGCGCAGGCTGAGGTAGCTAGTGCTCAGGCTGCAGTCGACGCGACTGTTGCAAAGCGCAAAGAACTCAAAGCAACCCTCGCACGTCGAGCAGCATCGCTCTATCGCGGCTCTGGCTCTAGGACACCTTTTAGCGAGGTTGACCCCGGCAACATGGCTAAGACTGCTCGCATCGCACAGTACGGCGACGTAACCGCAGCTCGCGATAACCGTTTAATCGATGAGGTCAAGCGCGCTGAGACACGCCTCGCTGCACAGCGCGCCGCCGCTGATACTGCTCGAGCCAACGCTGCACGGCAGGCTGACTCAGCTGGAGCCGCTTACCGCGAAGCATCTGCAGCAGACCGTTCTCTGCGCGGTCGACTCTCTCAGATCGATGCGGAGACCAAAAAGCTCATTGAGGAGCAGCGCGCTGAGGCAGCACGGGTAGAGGCAGCTCGCATTGCCGCATCGCAGCGTCAGGCTGCAGCGCAGCGTGCAGCAATTGAGGCAGCACGTCGTAATGGAACCCCAGCTCCAACTACTCCTCGAAGCACTGGCACATCTGGAAGCGGCGGGCAGACCACGACCACAACCGTTAGCCCAGCACTCACAGGGAATCCTTTCGGGCCTCCTCCTGCCGTCTCGTCTCGTGCTGCTGAGGTTGTTGAGTACGCAAGAGCACAAATTGGAAAGCCCTACTCCTTCGCAACCTCCGGACCTACGACCTTTGACTGCTCAGGCCTAACGAAGGCTGCATGGGGATCAGTCGGAGTGCGACTTCCTCACTACTCAGCAGCGCAGGCGGTACTTTTCTCAAAGATCGCGTTCAATGACCTCCAGCCTGGGGATCTAGTCCTCTTCTATAGCGACCTGCACCATGTGGGTATCTATATAGGTGGCGGAATGATGATCCATGCTCCCCAGACCGGCGATGTCGTGAAGATCTCATCGGCTTGGCGCTCAAACTTCCAGTGGGGTGTTCGCCCTTCCTAGATCTTGCGACTTAGTGAACAGGCCCTCGAGTCTCGGTGATCCCAAGACCAAGTTCCTAGGGCGAAAGCCGCAACCCTCCGAATGATCGCTATAGAGGCCCGCTCGGGTGCGATGCTGTAGACCTCATGAGCAAAGAAGAGAACAACCCTTCATCCGCGGCCATCACCTCTACGCAGGACCCCGCTTACGCAAAACGTCTCGAGACACTCGAGGCACAAGGCTGGAAGCAACGCCTAGATGTTCAAGCGCCTTATCGCTGGAATCTGCGCAGGCTCCACCCTGGCTACACGCTCGACATCGGTTGCGGAATCGGGCGCAACCTTACGCACCTAGAGGGCAACGGTATCGGCGTCGATCACAATGCTGACTGCGTGGCAACTGCTCAAGAGCGTGGACTCACCGCTTACTCCCCTGAGGACTTTCTTGGTTCAGATGACGCAAAAATCGCAGGCTTCGACTCGCTCCTACTTGCTCACGTTATTGAACACCTCAATGCGCCAACCACCGACGATCTAATCGCGACATATGCACCGTATGTGCGAGAGGGTGGTCGGATTATCTTGATCACTCCCCAGGAAGCTGGCTACCGAAGCGATCCGACCCATGTGCGCTTCATTGATCACGCTGCTATTGAACTTCTACTCTCGAAGCATGGCTGGAAGACTGCTAGTAAGCAGTCCTTCCCGTTCCCGCGCGTAACTGGACGGGTATTCCCTTACAACGAGTTTGTTGTTGTTGGCGAACGCAATCGCGACGCGTGAGTAGCTCGGCTCGCATCACCTTTGCAATTCCGTTCTATAGCGGAGTGCCCTACCTGCGGCGCGCTATTGAGAGCGTCCGGGCGCAGAGTCTTAAAGACTGGGTCTGCATTGTTGTAGACGACGCTGGAGCTGAGACCGATACAGAGGACGCCGTCGCTAGTTACGGTGATAGCCGTATTCGCTATGTACGTAATCAAAGCAATCTTGGGCTTGCAGGAAACTGGAACCAAGCATTGCGCATTAGCGATACACCGCTTGTCACGCTGCTGCACTCGGATGACGAGCTGCTACCAGGTTACGCAGAGGCCGTCATCGCCACCCACATGGCACACCCAAATGCAGTAGCAGTATTCACGCGTGCATCGATTATTGACACGGATAGCAAGCCTGTCTTTTCTTTCCCAGATCGCATTAAGAGAATCATCGAATCACTAAAAGGCTCTGAGCCGCGCGTCTCCGGCGAGGAGGGGCTCAACGGATTACTCAGAGGCCAATACATTTTCTGCCCAACCCTTTGCTACCGGGCTTCGCTACTCAACCCCGATCCATTCCAGTCTCGATGGCGAATGGTTGCGGATCTCGAGTTCCTTGCAACCACACTGCTAAACGGTGGAGAGTTTGTAGGGATTCCCGAGGAGCTCTACTCCTATCGCAGGCACGACAAAAGCCAGACCGCTCTGCTTACTGCAACAACCGAGCGTTTTGATGAAGAGATCGAAATATACGGAGAGCTATCTACTAGAGCAGAGGCTCTTGGATGGTCGATCGCAGCGCTTACCGCGAGGAAGAGACGCATAATCCGCCTACACCTGGCTTACCGAATTATTGGGGACCTGCTGCATGGGCGAAGAGAGCCAGCCCGCAGCAAACGCACTGCACTAAAGCGCGCGTCTCAAGCCTGAGCAGTTAGTTCGCAGTTACCTCATCTAATGACCGGATCTCAAAAGTAAGACCCGCGAGAGTTGCAATTACCGCTCGAACAATAAATCGAATCGCTGCGAGCGTAGAGGCCGAGGCATTCCCCGCTTGACGCTCGCGAATATGAATCGGAGTCTCTATCACTCTGTATCCGCTACGGGCTGCAACAAGAGCGGCCTCAAAAGTATCGCCTAGATAATGCACCGGATAGGAGACCGAGAACTCGCTGAGTAGCGGCTCTACGATGCATCGAAATCCCGATGTCGTGTCATTTAAGCGCAGCCCACTTGACCTCTTAATGATCCCCGAGAGCACTCGCATCATCAAACGCCGAGCGCGCCCAATCTCGTAATCGCTAGAACCATCTAGAAAACGGCTCCCGATTACTAAGTGTGCGCTCTCCTGCGCCTGGACCTCTAGAAGGCGGACAATCTCTGATGGCGGGTGTTGACCATCTGCATCGCACTGCACAACGCGCGTATATCCACGATCGACTGCATACCGAAAGCCGCATCTAAGCGCTCCACCAACGCCGAGATTTAGGGGAAGCACTACAACATGCGCACCAGCCGAGCGCGCTACCTCTGCAGTGTTGTCCTTCGAGCCATCATCGACAACAACGCAGTCAAGCCCTGCATCGAGAAGTGCTCGCACCACATCACCGACCGCCGCGCTCTCGTTGTAGGCAGGAACGACTACAAGCGTGTCTCGAGTAATCATCCGCCAGATTCCTCGGGCGAATTTGTTGGGAGATTCATCTCCTCGACCTGTGCACGTAGAAGCGCCTCGGACTCAATAAGTTCGCGGAGTTGTGAAGAGAGACCGGAGACCGAGATCGATAGTTGGATGCAGATCAGGAGCAGCGTTCCCGATGCCAATGCAAGGAGCACCCCGGTGGCAGTCATTCCAACCGCGTTGGCTAGCGGCTCTACAAATCCCGATAACAGAGCGGAGAGCGTCATCACGACTGCGAGGACAACCCAGCCAACTGTGTAGCGAAGCGTAAGGAGGTGCCTGCGGGCAATAAACAGCACAAGTATGGCGAGCCCAACCCCGCCTAATGCGATTACCAATTCCTGTTTCACAGGTCAGATGTTACGCGTCATCAGAGCAGAGCAAGTCAAAAAAGACGAGTTGTTCTGACTCACCGTGCTCGAAGTACCCAATCGTCGCGCAGTGGCTCGAAATTTGGGTTGTGATACGGATCATTCTTGAGAGGAGTCGCCCAACGCTCGCGCATGATCTCGAGTTCTCGTTTGTTCACTGTGGGAATACGCGTCATCGACTCGAAGTGATATAGCACGGCATATGGAGTCCAGAGGATGCGGTACCCCTTGGCTCGAATCTTGAGAGAGAGGTCGACGTCGTTGAAATTCGCTGCGAGCTCCGGGGTCAATCCACCTACTTCGTTCCAGATCGACATCTTGACCAACGCGCACGCAGCGGTAACCCCTGAGGTCTCTCGCTGGCAAGCAAGCACAGAGGATTCTCCGAGATGATCCGCTGGGTAACCAAAGTACGCATGGAACGGATCGTGATTGTAGAGATGGCCTGCGTGCTGGAGGCGTCCGTCAGCGAAGAGGAGCTTTGCCCCAACCATCGCGACATCGCCCTCCTGAATCAATCCGATCATCGTCTCGATAAAATCTGGTGTCTCTACCTCGATGTCGTCGTTTAGTACAAGCATGAGCTCTCCGGTTGCATGCGCTGCACCAAGATTTACCTTCTCAGAGAAATTGAAGGGCTTGTCGTACCAAACAATTTTGAGACGCTCTTCCGCGAGTCGTTCAAGTTTCTCGATCACACCAGCGGGCGCTGGCGCATCAATCACGACAATGATCTCAAGATTTGTGTAGCGAGCACGCTCAACTAGTGAACGAACAGCCTCGACAACAAAGCATCGCTCGACACCCCACACCCGAGCACTCGAGCCTCGGGTAGGGATAACAACACTCACCAGTGGCTCGCCCTCAATTTCGCGCTGCACGCGATATACACCGGGCACTACCCCATCGACGACAGTTGCACGGCGCCCGGTTCGATCACAGTGATCTTGCACTGCACGTCGACCGGCTTCATAAGCCCACGGCTTCGCCTCAGCATTCTGCGCCACTGACTCGGGCATCATCCGCCAGTGGTAAAGGATCTTTGCAACATGGCGAATAGATCGCGCCTTCTCGGCGACCCGTAGAACTAAGTCGTAGTCCTGTGAACCTTCATAACCAGTTCTAAAGCCACCAACCTCAATAACTAGATCACGCCTGGCTACTGAGAAATGCCCTGTATACATCTGAGAGCGAAATCTCTCGGGTGACCAATCGGGTTTGTGAAATGGATTAATGAACTTGCCATCGGGTGAGAGGTAATCCTCATCGGAGTAGCAGTAATCAAGACTCGGGTCGGTACTTGCTATGAGATCGACCTCGGTTAGCGCGTCCTTGGTCAACAAATCATCGTGGTCAAGTAGGCAGACAAACTCGCCGGTCGCTAATTCAAGTGCGTCCTGAGAAGCAGAGATGATTCCACCATTAGTTGCGCGCCTCTGGACCTTAAACCTACGGTCTTTAGCTGCGTACTCCTCAAGCACGCGCGCCACGTGGGGCTGCGTTGAGGCGTCGTCTACGAGGCAGTGCTCCCAGTCCTGAAATGTTTGGCGCGCAACAGACTCAAGACAGGCGCGCAGAACGTCTTCAGGCGGATCGTAGACAGGGGTGAGTATGGAGTAGCGAGCCATGAGGGTTTTACGCTTAGCGCAGGATTGCCTTAACGCGGCGAAGTGGAGCTTTGATTCGCTCAACCATCCAGCGTCGGTTTCGATTCGCTTGTGCGAGTTGCCCCTCGAGCACTTTGACTTGGCCACGAAGCTCGCCGGCCGCCATCTCGGCGCCGAATGCTGAGTCGCGCGCAGCCCAAAGCTCGATCTTCAGCGATGTATATGCAGCTTCGTCAGGCCCAACAAGCTCGCGAAGTCGAGTTACCTCTGCTTGGAGTGCGCCGGCATCGGTTGGTTGTGCGGTATCTGATGTTGATGGCATTTGCGTCCTCTGTTCTTATGCTTTAGTAGTTATACGGTAGTGGAGCGAGGCGATGCATAGGTGACGACCGGACTAAGCAGCGTTGAACTCCGTGTAAACGCCTAGAAAAGGGTGAAATGCAGGCAATTTTTGTTACAGCCGAGGAGTCCGAGCGGGATCAGGCCTTAGTAGCCGCTGCCTTAAGTAGGGCCGAGATCAAAGAGGGAGACCGAGTAGCCCTAATCGCTGGCTCGTCGGCAGAGTACCTCGCACTAACAATCGGCGCACTCAGGTCAGGCGTCGTCCCTGTAATGCTTCACCCTGGATTAACCCGGGAAGAGCAGGCTGTACTACTTGAGAATGCAGCCCCGAGTTTGATTCTTCGCGGCGCGCAGGTTGAGGGTTTCGTCAGCAACGCTCGAGAGAGCGGCTCTTACGGCGAACTTACTCAGTGGCCGCGTACCCGCCCGATGCTCTACACCTCGGGCACGACCGGTGTTCCTAAAGGAGTATGGACTGGATTACTCAACGACTCTGATGCAGAGGCCCTCGCCATGGAGGAGCGTGATGCGTGGGGTTTCAATGCAGACGACATCCACATTGTTGTCTCTCCGCTTCATCACTCTGCTCCGATGCGCTTCGCAATGGGGGTGCTACTCGCTGGCGGATCTGTCGTGATTCCTCCGCCCTTCAAACCTGAGACTCTCGTAGAAGCAATTGCCGAGTACCGCCCTACAAATGCATTCATGGTGCCGGCACACCTCCAACGCCTCATAGCGTTCTCTGATTCCTCTGGTATTTCGCTTCCATTGGAGTCGTTTCGTCGAGTTGCTCATGCGGGATCAGCCTGCCCTGATGCGCTTAAGCGACGCGCGCTTGATGCCTTCCCTGACCAAACTCTCTGGGAGTTCTACGGTTCAACAGAGGGTCAGTTCACCGTATGCGCACCCGATGAATGGCTAGCTCACCCGGGGACGGTTGGGCGCGCTCGCCCTAGACGCGAACTCTCAACGGACGCAGATGGAACCATTTGGTGCTCAGTACCGAGTTATGCGCGCTTTGAGTATTGGCGCGACCCCGCCAAGACTGAGGCAGCGTGGCGTGATGATGCATTTAGCGTCTTTGATATTGGCAGCCTCGACGAAGAGGGTTACCTATATATAGACGGGCGACGCGATGACCTAATCATCACAGGTGGAGTAAACGCATACCCTCTCGAGATTGAGCGGGCACTCCTCACCTGCAGTGGGGTCGAGGATATAACTGTCTTCTCGATACCAGATGAGTCATGGGGGGAGATGGTCTGCGCAGCGATCGTCGGATCAGCCACCACGGCAGACCTCGATGCTTGGGCGCATCTGCACCTCGCACCTCATAAGCGCCCCAAGCGTTACATACATATTGATTCAATACCTGTGACGACCATGGGGAAGGTACGCAGGTCGCTACTTGCGAGCGAACTTGGGCTTCTCTAAATACTCCATCAAGGCCTCTACGCATAGCACCTGGCTTATGGCCAAGAACTAGTTACTACGTCTCTGAACTGTGACCTCAGTGTCGTTGGCGAGAGCAGAGAGGGTCTGCTTTGATCGCTCTGAAGAAATTTGGAGCACATCATCGAGAAAAGCGCCGACGATCTGAGCCTGGAGTCGTACAGATTCTCTCCATCCGCGCATTCCCTCAGCCTTTGTCTCAGCGGCAGTCTCTTCAAGATAGGTGCGCAGCGTCTCTGGCAGATCCGGGACCTGAGGAGCTAACTCTGCATATAGCCCAACATCGCTACATGCTTGGTGCGCAGCGTCTCCAACATCAACACGCCATGAATCTGGCGCGGAGATCAGCCGCCACGGTCGATCTGCATCAAGTGCCGCGGGGGTCGTGACATCGCGGGTCGCGACGCTAAGAAGCACTGGGACTGAGATACTCGCTATATCCGCATCAGTAATCGCGCGCGTATATGCCTGAAGACCAAACGCAGCAGTAATGCGTGCGTCAAGATCACCGTGCGCACCTGCAGCTAAGGCGAGTGCCGTATAACCGCCATAGGAGTGCCCGCCCACTGCGACGCGAGTGGTGTCGATAACCGCTCTTACTTCGTCGGGCATTCCAGGGATCGTCCCAAATGCAGCATCGAGCATCAGTCGTGCGTCAGCGACTCGACTCATCTCATTTGTTTCATCATCGGAAGCAGCCTCTAAGGCCCAGTCGATGAGCGTGTCGCCAGGGTGATCAGCAGAGAC
>Ga0209190_1001507_pt1 | contig 16174 bp, 6 predicted proteins | sample M_140205_XF_Meta_FD_187315 | JGI IMG/M metagenome (GOLD analysis project Ga0209190, IMG submission 187315) | Freshwater microbial communities from Lake Montjoie, Canada to study carbon cycling - M_140205_XF_MetaG (SPAdes) (version 2) | ecosystem: Environmental > Aquatic > Freshwater > Lake... | reverse complement strand
GGGGCGAAACCAAAGAAGCCCTGCTCGAAGGTCTTAACGGATCTAAGCGCAATAGCATGGGTGTTATCTTAGAAAACACTCGCAAGTACCTGAAAGAGAATGCAACAGCAGGCTCCACAGGCGCTGGCAACATCGCCACATTAAACCGTGTGATTCTGCCAGTTATCCGTCGTGTGATGCCAACCGTTATCGCTAACGAATTGGTTGGCGTCCAGCCCATGACTGGTCCTGTTGGTCAGATCCACACCCTGCGTGTGCGTTATGCCCAGAGTTTGACTGACACTAGTGCTGCTGCAACCAGCGTTACAGCTGGCCAAGAAGCGTTGAGCCCATTCACAATTGCCACTGCGTATTCTACAGTACCACAAAATACCAGCACAGCTACCAACTACACTGGCGGCGCCACAGCCACCATGGAAGGTACTGGCGGTAAGCAGATTTCTGTTCAGATCCTGAAGCAGGCCGTTGAAGCTCGCACACGCAAGTTGCAAGCTCGTTGGACCTTTGAATCTGCACAAGACGCACAAGCCATGCATGGCATTGACGTTGAAGCAGAAATCATGGCTGCTCTGGCACAAGAGATCACAGCTGAAATTGACCAAGAGATCTTGTTGAGTCTGCGTTCGTTGGCAGCTACTGAGTTCACATACAACCAAGCTACCGTTTCTGGTACAGCTACATTCGTTGGTGACGAACACGCCGCTTTGGCTGTTCTTATCAACCGTGTTGCTAACTTGATCGCCCAACGCACACGTCGTGGCGCTGGTAACTACGCTGTTGTTAGCAGTGCTGCATTGACCGTACTGCAAAGTGCGACCACAAGCGCATTTGCTCGTACCACAGAAGGTACATTCGAAGCACCTACCAACACCAAGTTTGTTGGCACACTGAACGGCGCTATGCGTGTGTTTGTTGACAGTTATGCCAGCGATACCACCCCTGTGTTGGTTGGTTACAAAGGTAGCTCAGAAGCTGACGCTCCTGCATTCTACTGCCCATACATTCCGTTGATGAGCAGTGGTGTTGTTCTGGATCCAAGCACCTTCGAACCAGTCGTGAGCTTCATGACACGTTATGGCTACATAGAACTCACTAACACTGCATCGTCTTTTGGTAACGCTGGCGACTACGTCGGGGAAATTGCCGTATCCAATCTTAGTTTTTCTTGAGATTGGTTATGTACTTGCGTTAAACAAGTATGTAAACAAATCAAAAAAGGGCCGCAAGGCCCTTTTTTGTTGACTAAGTACTTGCATGATACATTACTTGCATCCTGACCGACACTACACAAACAGAACATATCTTACACAATGGTTTGATCAAGACATATTGGTTGTGACTGACATGGATTTTGAAAATGTAACCGAAACAGAACAATTACTAAATGCTCATCCTTGGCAAAATCGAGTGTTGGACAACACACACAATCCCTATCCAGACAGCAAAATTGTATTCAAAATCAATCCCACATTGACCAATAATTTTGACTACTGGTATTGCCCCGAGCCCGGGGTACATTTTTTTCCGTTGTTTTTATGGATGTTTAGTCTGCGTGCCAATCTTTGGTGGCCAGGATTCAGCATGGATTCTGGCAGCAATAAAACTCAAGCCATCATGTGTTTGAACAACAAACCCAGATCATTTCGAGTGCAGTTGTTTGAACAGTTCCAACGCCGGAATCTATTGGATCACATGATGTATACTTTTCCTGGGTATCGTGATTTACCCGGCGAAGGGCCAACCAGTGACAAAGCTGATCCAGGAATTTCACATGAGGTTTATGGTTGTTATGCTGTGAATATTGTGACTGAAACTGCAATTGATCTGTGTTATCTCAGTGAAAAAACTTGCAAACCATTTGTAGCCAGACAAATTCCTGTTATGTTGGCGGCGGCAGGTACCAATCAATTTCTCAAAGACATTGGACTGGATATGTTTGAAGATGTGGTTCCGTGGACCACATGGGATAGCGAACCTGATGAAAACGTGCGTATCTACAAAATTGTTGAATTTATAGAGCAATGGATAGGATCAGGCACTGTGTTAGAAGATTACAGTCGGGTGATCAACCGAGTTGAACACAACAAACAATATTTTCACAGTGAAAAGTTTAGAGATGTTATCATGGGTCAGATGACATTTAAAAATAAATAAACCATACCAATACTGGACTGTTATGAAAATAAATGAAATTGCAATCAAAGAAAACCTCTTGACCAAAGGTGCACCATTTGTGGGCAAGGCATTGCCTCGCATTGAAAGGTTGCCTGGAGAAACAATGAAGGATGCAATATCAAGAGCAAAGTCAGAATTGGGTGGAGTAAAATCCGCAGACAATTTGGTATCACCAGCAGAATTATCTGCACTTCGTAGAGATCCAACGCCGCCATCATCTGGACCAGCAGTGTGGCGTAATCCAAGTACTGGTGAAGTCAGCAATGTTCCACCGCCAGGCGGCGGCAGAATTCCACCTCGACCAACAGGCCCTGGAGTCACTATTGATCAATTACGAACTCCAACAAATGGTCCTGCAGCAATGAATTTAGATTCAGCAAAACGAGCAGCACAAGCTAGTGCAGCAAAAAAAGCACCAGCACCAAAATCAGCCGAAACTACAGCGGATGATTTGTCTAAAGAAATCAAACCAGGTGCTGATGCCGCCAGCGGCCGCCGAGAGCCATCTATTGATACACCATCAGATGATTTGGCCAAACAGATTAAACCAGGTGCTGACGCACCAAAAACTACTGGTGGTCAACAATCATCCGGTGGCAAGCGAGATCCAAGTATGGATCAACCACCACCTGCTGGATCGAGTAGCGGACCCGGTATACATCCAGATTGGTCAAAACCCCCATCGGCTGCTGCACCTCCGGTAATAAACATCAATACTGGAAAAGAATCTGGATTTCCTTGGAAAACAACAGCAGCAGCCGCGGCTTTTCTAGGACCAACTGCATATAATCAATTTAGCCCACCAACTGCGCCAAAATTTCCTTACACTCCGTTATCGTTAACGGGAGATGCATTGGTGTCTGCTGGCAAAAACTTTATGGCAAATCAAAATATACCAGGAATCGACTCAGTTACTCCAAACAATGGTCAGCCGGTTGCACCGCCCACTCAAACACAAGTGGATAAAGCTATAAAATCTGATCCAGCAAATCAAAGTGTCACGCGAGATATAGAGCGGTGGAATCGAGACCATCCAGACAACCAAATCAAAGAAAGCTACACCAACGAACTAAATCGTCTGGTGTATTTGTCTAGACTTTGAACCATTTGAGATATTGAGCAACTTTCTTGGTCACGCTGGCCCAGTCACCCATTGCAGGTTGACGGAACAGTCTAGCAGTGGAATACCAAGGACTAGAGTCTCGGTCCAACATCCAGCGCCAGTCTGTGGCAAACGCATTCAGCATGATCCAGGCTGGTCGGCCCAGTGCACCAGCCATGTGTGATATGGATGTGTCCACACCAACCACCACATCCAGATTCATGATCAACGCAGCAGTTTCTGCAAAACTAACAATGGTACCCGGATAGCAGCTGACACCGGCATCTGCCAGTGCTTGTGATTCTTCAGGCGTGGCATCTATCTGCAGGTTGATCCATTCGTATTCAGGATTGGCCCGGATCATTTCCAGTATCACCGGGAATGGCACACCCTTGTGACGATTCAGCCAGGCATCTCTACGTCCACTCCAGTTTATGCCCACTCGCATGCGAGTTTTTGGGCCCAGCCGTTGTTGCCACATTTGTACCAGCGCAGGCTGAGCATTGAGATAACTCTGTATCTTGGGTATGTTGTCCACTGTGATGCCCAACACACCTGGTATGCTCATGATAGGAACCCAGTAGTCAAAGTCGCCCATGTCAGTGTCGTAGCTGCTGACCTGTTGTATCATGTTGCTGGTGTTCATAACCGGAATCAATCCGTCTGTGACCTGCAGTTTGATTTGAGCACCCATCACATGCAGGTTGTACAAGAATCGCACAAACTGTATGCAGTCGCCGTGGCCCTGTTCACCAATGACCAAGATAGTTTTGCCTTGTAACGATTCGCCGCGCCAACGTGGTTGTGAGTGTCGGGGTTCAGTACCGGCCAGATGTTCGTAGTTCCAGCGTGATTCGTAAGCTGGCCAACCTTGAGCATAGTTGCCCATGATCAAATAACTCACTGCCAGATTGAATTGAGCTGTGACATTGGCAGGTTCTAACACAAGAGAATGCTGCAAGAATGGGATGGCTCTGGCCGGATAGCCCATTTCGCGCAGCACATTGCCATAGTTGTTGAATGCTGCGGCAGAGTTGGGATCTTGCACAAATGCCTGAGCATAACATGCTATGGCTTGGTCAGGTTGATTGTCGGCGCGATGTTGGTTGCCGGCTTCGATAAGTTCGTTTGGGGTCATGGCATATTTAATAAAATCCCTTGTGCGGTGTTAAATTTTAACATGTGGCTAAATACTTGTCAACACAATACGGTGTTTTATGCAGCAACCACTGCGTAGTGGCTAGAACCCACATTGGGCTTCTTTAAGGAGAAAAAAATGGGAAGAGCTCTTAAAATTCAAAAAACAAGTGTGGGTTCAGGCACAAGTGTATCCGGCACAACCACCAGTTACAATCAGAACATCTTGACTGACGCAGGTTATCCTCCGTTTGGCACATTGACAAACCCTGCTTATAACACACCAGTTCAAACACTGGATGACACGCAATTCTTGGGTGTGGTTGGCGGATCGCCAGTGACCAGCACAGCCAGTGCTACCTATCCAGAAATTGCATGTTTGGTCAATATTCTGTTGGCAGATGGCACAAACACATTTTCCTTGGCCAGCAGCTACACCGGACGTATCATACGCCAAAAAGGTTCGCACAAGTTCCTGGTGGCTTACACCGGCGGAACCTATGCACTCAGCAGCGGTCTTATTGTGGGTCAAAGCTATCAAATCGTGTCATTGGGCACCAGTGATTGGTCCACCATATTATCAGGCACAGCAGCGGTGGGTAGAATATTCACAGCAGCAGCGGTAGGTGCTGGCAACGGCACAGTGTACCCTGTGGGTCAATGTGTGTTGTCCAACACAGCAACTCCATCGGCAGGCAACATGAGCATCAGTTATTCAGTGGGCGATAGTGCTGCTGTGTATGCCAGCTACATCACCAACAAGTGGGTGCGTGATTGGAATGGCATGACCACTGGCAGTTACAGCAACAACAATCTTGGTGTCAATATACAAAGTGCAGAAAACTACTATGTGACCAACTTCTTCACAGACGAAGGTTCAGTCACATGGTCCGGTGCTGAAGTTATTGCCGGTGCACAAGCACAAAATGGCACGCTGCAACTGGCTCAGATTGCCAGCGTCACAAGCTAATTTATAACTGGCCAGAATCCTCCCAGCTACATACTGGGAGGATTTTTTATGAGCAGAGCATTTGTGTTGGGCAATGGTGTGAGCCGTCAAGGGATTGATTTAGATCTCCTAAAATCACTTGGACCAGTTTATGGTTGCAATGCGATCTATCGTGAATTTGTGCCAGACGTGCTGATCAGCACAGATGTGCCCATCAGTGAAGCTATACAACAAACAGGATATGCACAAAAAAACCGCATGTATACCCGCCGTCCGCTGCCAGATTCGGGCGCCAACCGTATAGCACAAGACTATTTTGGATACAGTTCGGGCCCGGTTGCTGTGAGTCAAGCAGCAGCAGATGCCAATCGAGCAGTGTACATGATCGGTTTTGATATGGGACCGACTCAAACTGGACGATTCAACAACTGTTATGCAGATACAGAATTCTACAAAAAAAGTTCAGCCAACCCTACATTCACTGGCAACTGGACCAAGCAAATTGTTAAAATTTGCAAAGATTTTCACAAAACCAGTTTTTATCGTGTGGTTGGCTCAACTACAGCAGACATAGCAGATTTGAAAAAAATAAGCAACTTGCATCACATGCCAATGGCGGACTTTTTGAATCGTATAAATAACACAAAGGAACTTTGAATGTCTACTTTCAAGCGTGTGCTCGGTAATCTTACCATACAAACTGTTACAGCGTCTGATGTTATTACTCTGCAAGGCGGTACAGTAACGGTTACTGGAAATCTCACTGTATCAGGTACTACTACGCTGACCGGTAATCTTTCAGCTACTGCATTGAGCAGTGGCACAACAAATCTTGGAATTCCCTCTCCCAGTGGTAATGCTAATATCAGTGTTGGCGGCACTTCAAACGTGGTGGTATTCACTACCACTGGTGCCAATATTACAGGCACTGCTAATATTTCAGGAGCAATTACCACAGGAAATAGTCTAAGTGCCACTGCCAACGTCACAGGTGGTAACTTGGTCTCAGGTGGCCTGGCCACTGTCACAGGCAATGTTCAAGGTGGTAACATACGCACTGCTGGATTGATCAGCGCCACAGGCAACATCACGGGTGGAAATGTGCTGGGTGGTGCCAATGTCAACGCTACCACACACACAGGTACCACTGTGTCAGTAAGTGGTAACATAAACGGCGGCAACATTATATCAGCAGCGGCCAGTACAGCCAGTACTTATAGTGCCACTGCAAATATCACTGGTGGTAACATCTTGACAGGTGGCGTGATTTCAGCCACTGGCAACATAAGTGGCGCCAATTTGGCAGTGGGCACAAGTACTCCGGATTGTGAACTTACCATATTGGCCACTCCGCAGACTGTGGTATACTCGATCACTGGCAACAGTACAACTTTGGGAACTGACTTGCATATTTCTGGTGCGGACAGTGCCAACACCAGAATTGTACAAGATGCATTTGGTGCCAGTTCATACAGTGCATTTACTGGTCGTAGTGCAGGCGGTACCGGGGCTGTTCCTACTCAAACAGTATCGGGATCAACACTATCACAATTTACCGCACGTGGATTCAGCAACGGCACATTGCAATTTGGTAATAATTCAACTGGCCGCGTGGACATAGTTGCTGCTGAAAACTTTACTGATACCAGCCGTGCAACCAATGTACAAATATACACAACTGCGTCGGGTGCCATTCTTCCTACTGCAATTGCTACATTTTCCAGCGCCTCGGGCCTGAGCGTGGCCGGCAATGTCACCGGTGGTAGTGTATCAGCCAGTGGATTGATAAATGCAGTCGGTAATGTCACAGGTGGCAATATTGTGGCCAATTCAGATGTACAGGCTGGCAATGTTAAAACCACAGGATTGATTTCGGCCACAGGCAACATCACCGGTGGCAATGTGTCAGGTGGTGCCAATGTGAATGCAACTTCATTGACAGGTACCACAGTGAGTGTGAGTGGCAACGTCACAGGTGGCAATGTTATATTTGGTGCAGGTAACATAACTGGCACTGGTAATATATTAGGTGGTCAGGTCAGTGTCACAGGCAACATCACCGGTGCTAACATCAATGGCACTGTGATTTTTGGCGCAAATCCTGTGAGCACAACTGGTAACGTCACCGGTGGCAATGTGTTGACCGGAGGCGTGATCTCAGCCACAGGCAACATCACGGGCGGAAATGTGCTGGGTGGCGCCAATGTGAATGCAACTTCATTGACAGGTACCACAGTGAGTGTGACAGGTAACATAAACGGCGGCAATATCATATCAGCAGCAGCCAGCACAGCCACTACCTACAGCGCCACTGCCAACATCACTGGTGGTAACCTATTGACTGGCGGTGTGATTTCAGCCACTGGCAACATAAGTGGCGGCAACTTGTCGTTGACTGGAGCATTTGGTGCCACTGCACTCAGTGCATCGGGTAATATCACTGGCGGCAATATATTGACAGGTGGATTGATTTCAGCCACAGGCAACATCACAGGCGGTAATGTTTTGGGTGGTGCCAATGTAAATGCAACTTCATTGACAGGGACCACAGTTAGTGTGAGTGCAAACATCACGGGTGGCAACGTACTCACTGGTGGATTGATTTCAGCCACAGGCAACATCACTGGTAACAACATAAGTGCAAATAATATTGCTGGTACACTATCTACAGCAGCACAAACATCTATTACCAGTATTGGTACACTAACCAGTTTGTCAGCAACGGCCAACATCACCGGCGGTAATATCTTGACTGGTGGATTAATTAGTGCTACTGGCAACATCACAGGTGGTAACGTATCAGGTGGTGCCAATGTGAATGCAACTTCATTAACAGGTACCACCGTGAGTGTGAGTGCCAACATCACTGGTGGCAATATACTCACTGCCGGTCAAGTCAGTGTCACAGGCAACATCACTGGTGCTAATGTATCAGGTGGTGCCAATGTCAATGCTGTCACACACACAGGCACAACTGTCAGTGTTACTGGCAACATCACTGGCGGCAATGTGCTTTTTGGTTCTGGCATTATAAGTGGTACTGGTAACATTTACGGTGGAAATATCATTGGTACATTGTCACCTACCACTTTGAGTGCCAGTGGTAACATCACAGCTGGTAATTTGCTTACAGGTGGAATAATAAGTTCGACTGGTAATATCACTGCTGGCAATGTCAATGCTGTCACACACACAGGCACAACTGTCAGTGTCACTGGCAACATTTCTGGAGGAAATTTACTCACTTCAGGAGCATTTTCAGTTGCTGGAAATATTTCAACTGGTGCATTTTTTGTGGGTGATGGCGGATTTCTTAGCAATGTAACTGCTGCGGCAAACGTCTCTGTAACCACCATTGCCAATGGCACCAGTTCAGTATCAATAGCCAGTTCAGGAGCCAACATATTGATAGTTGTTTCAAATGTAGCCATTGGCAATATCAACACTTCGGGCTATGCTATAAATGGATACGTCAGTGCGTCAAGCAATGTCATTGGCGGTAATATCTTGACTGGTGGATTAATTAGTGCTACTGGCAACATCACAGGTGGTAACGTATCAGGTGGTGCCAATGTCAACGCTACCACACACACAGGCACCACGGTGAGTGTGAGTGCCAACATCACTGGTGGTAACATCATATTTGGTTCAGGCAACATCACTGGTACTGGTAATATATTAGTTGGCAATGTGTTGGGTGGTGCCAATGTCAATGCTACCACGCACACAGGTAATACAGTGAGTGTTTCGGGCAACATTACAGGTGGTAACCTGAGTGTAACTGGCATAGCTGGTACACTATCCACAGCAGCACAAACCAGTATTACTTCAGTGGGCACGTTGACCAGTTTGGCAGTGACCGGCAATATCACTTCGGGCAACATCAGTGCCACTGGCATAGCTGGTACACTATCCACAGCAGCACAAACTGCTATTACCAGTGTGGGCACATTGGGTAATTTGGCTGTTACAGGTAATATCACTAGTGGCAATCTTTCTGGCACCAGTATTGTGGGCACATTGACCACAGCAGCACAGACCAACATCACCAGTGTGGGCACACTGACCAGTTTGGCAGTGACTGGCAACATAAGTGGTGGAAACATCAGTGCCACTGGCATAGCTGGTACACTATCCACAGCAGCACAAACAGCCATCACCAGCGTGGGCACACTGACCAGCTTGGCAGTGACCGGCAATGTCACTTCGGGCAACATCAGTGCCACTGGCATAGCTGGTACACTATCCACAGCAGCTCAAACCAGTATTACTTCAGTGGGCACGTTGACCAGCTTGGCAGTGACTGGCAATGTCACTAGTGGCAATCTTTCTGGCACCAGCATTGTGGGCACATTGACCACAGCAGCACAGACCAACATCACCAGTGTGGGCACGTTGACCAGTTTGGCAGTGACCGGCAACATCACCGGTGGCAATTTGAGCGTGACTGGCATAGCTGGTACACTATCCACAGCAGCACAAACAGCCATCACCAGTGTGGGCACGTTGACCAGTTTGGCAGTGACCGGCAATGTCACTTCGGGCAATATCAGTGCCACTGGCATAGCTGGTACACTATCCACAGCAGCACAAACTGCTATTACCAGTGTGGGCACGTTGACCAGCTTGGCAGTGACTGGCAATGTCACTTCGGGCAACATCAGTGCCACTGGCATAGCTGGTACTCTATCCACAGCAGCACAAACTGCTATTACCGGAGTAGGAACACTAACAGCAGGAACCTGGAATGCAACCAGTATCAGCACCACTTATACTGACGCTAAAGTAACATCGGTTGCCAGCAGGACTGGTGCAGTTACACTGGCACAAGCAGACATTTCGGGCTTGACAACCGGCAGCACTCCAACATTTGCTGGATTGACTGTTACCACTGGCAACATCACAGCTGGTAACATTGTGAATGGCGGCACAACCGGTACTGGTAACATTGGCTCAGCCACTACAACATTCAACACAGTATTTGCCAAAGCAACCACAGCACAATATGCTGACTTGGCTGAAATGTACACCAGCGATACCGAATACGAACCAGGTACTGTGATGGATTTTGGTGGAGACCAAGAAATCACCATTAGTACTAGACCAAACAGCGACCGCGTGGCTGGTGTGGTTAGTACAAATCCAGCACACTTGATGAATTCCACACAAACGGGTGAACATGTGTTGGCGGTGGCATTGACTGGACGAGTGCCCACCCGAGTCACTGGCACAATTTGGAAAGGTGCCATGATGGTCAGTGCCGGCAATGGGCAAGCAACAGCCTGTGCCACACCGGCTATTGGTACGGTCTTAGGCAAATCATTGGAAGATTTCTCAGGCGATTCGGGCATGATCCACGTGGTAGTGGGCAGACTATAAACTGATCTGTACAATCCTAATTTTTGAGTTATGGTAAATATATCATAAACTCAGGAACCCACATGGCACAACAGATCATCAACACCGGTAACACAGCAAATGATGGAACCGGCGAGTCATTACGCAACGCATTTACCGCAGTAAATGAAAATTTTTCCGAAATATATGCAGCAGGCCCTGTAGATAGTAATGTAGTGATCTCTGGAAACACCATTGGTGTGATTGGGACAAACAACAATTTGGTGTTGGCTGGCAATGGTGTGGGTAATATCCAAGCCAACAGCACAATTGTGCCCGGTATCAATGCGGTGTACGACATCGGCGCTGCTAATGCTCAATTTGACACAATCTATTCTACGTATTTTGTAGGAAATGGATCACAACTGACTGGTATTGTTACCAGCGGCGGAACAGCTATCATCAATGGCAACAGCAATGTAACTGTATCGGCTAACAGTAATGTTTCAGTAGGTGTTGGTGGCATCGGTAACATAGCAGTTTTTACTACGGCTAATATTGTTGTCAAAGCCAATATACTTCCAACCGCCAATGTCACATACAATCTAGGCAGTCCAACTGCTGCATTTAACGATCTTTATCTTTCAAACAATTCTCTTTTCTTGGGCAATGCCAGCATCAGCGCCAACAGTACCAGTATTGTGTTTGTAAATGAATCTGGGCAAACGTCGGTCATAACCGGTGCTGGCACCCTTAGTCCATACGGCAATGCCAACGTGGTGGCCAATCTAGCCGCACTTGGAATCAATCCCGTATCAACTAGTGGCAACATCACTGGCGGCTATATTCTTGGCAACGGATCACAGCTGACAGGTATTGCAGCCAGTTATGGCAATGCCAACGTGGCAGCTAATTTGGCAGCATTTGGAACCAATCCCGTATCAACTAGTGGCAACATCACAGCAGGCAACATCATGGGTGGCGCCAATGTGAATGCCACCACACACACAGGAGCCACTGTTTCAGTAACAGGCAATGTAACTGGCAACTACTTTATCGGCAATGGATCTCAACTGACCGGTATTGTTGCATCTGCAGGATCAGCCATAACCAATGGTACTAGTAATATCACAGTGAGTGCCAGCAGCAATATCACAGCCAATGTGGCAGGTAGTGCTATCGCCACATTTGCCAGTACAGGGCAGTTTGTTACTGGTGTGGTATCCGCCACAGGCAATGTAACTGGCAACTACTTTATCGGCAATGGATCTCAACTGACCGGTATAGCAGCCAGTTATGGCAATGCCAACGTGGCAGCCAATTTGGCAGCATTTGGAACCAATCCCGTATCAACTAGTGGCAACATCACAGCTGGTAATATAATTGGTACCCATGTGGGCAATGTAAATGGCAGCACAGTCTCGGTCACAGGCAATGTAACTGGCAACTATTTTATCGGTAATGGATCACAACTGACCGGTATCGCAGCCAGTTATGGCAATGCCAATGTGGCAGCCAACTTGGCAGCATTTGGCACCAATCCTATATCAACCACAGGCAATATCACAGCTGGTAACCTAAGCGGCACCAGCATTGTGGGCACATTGACCACAGCAGCACAGACCAATATTACTAGTGTGGGCACACTGACCAGTTTGGCGGTGACCGGTAATGCCACGGGTGGAAACATCCTAACTGCTGGTATTGTCAGTGCCACAGGCAATGTAACTGGCAACTACTTTATTGGCAACGGATCTCAACTGACTGGTATTGTATCCAGCTATGGCAATGCCAATGTGGCAGCCAACTTGGCAGCATTTGGCACCAACCCTATATCAACCACAGGCAACATCACAGCAGGTAATTTATTGACCAACGGAGTGATTAGTGCTACTGGCAACATCACTGGCAACAACGCAATATTTACTGGCAATTTAAGTGTTGCGGGCAATGTAACCTATATCGGTAGCAATGTGGTCACCATCAACGACGTGGCAATCAATTTGGGAAACAATGCCGCCAACGTAACCCAAGTGAACAATGGTGGTATTGAGCTGGGCCCACAAGGCAGCCCATATGTCACATTCCTTTACAATAGTTCAGCAAATACATTTACATCAAATGTTGGATTAAGTGCAGTGGCAAATATCACTGGCGGTAACATCTTAACTGGTGGCGTGATTTCAGCCACCGGCAACATCACAGGTGGCAATATACTGGGTGGGGCCAATGTAAATGCCACTACCCATACAGGTACCACAGTGAGTGTGAGTGCTAACGTTACTGGTGGCAATGTACTGTCAGGTGGTATTATATCAGCAGTTGGCAACATCACAGGTGGCAATCTTAGTGGCACCAGCATCGTGGGCACACTGACCACAGCAGCACAAACCAACATTACTAGTGTTGGTACTTTAGGTAGTTTGGCAGTGACCGGCAATATCACCGGTGGCAATCTCAGTGGCACCAGCATCGTGGGCACCATGACCACAGCAGCACAGACCAATATCACTTCAGTGGGCACGTTAGGCAGTCTAACAGTGACCGGTAATGCAACGGGTGGAAATGTCTTAACTGCCGGTGTTGTCAGTGCCACAGGCAATGTGACTGGCAACTTCTTCATTGGCAACGGATCACAGCTGACAGGTATAGCAGCCAGTTATGGCAATGCCAACGTGGCAGCCAATTTGGCAGCATTTGGCACCAACCCCATATCAACCAGTGGCAACATCACAGCTGGCAATATCATGGGTGGCGCCAATGTGAATGCCACCACACACACCGGTACCACAGTTAATGTCAGTGCAAACATCACAGGTGGTAATATATTAACAGGTGGATTAATAAGCGCAACTGGCAATATCACTGCTGGTAACTTAATATTTGGCGCAGGTATTACAAGCGGTACTGGCAACATCACTGGCGGCAATGTATTAACAGCCGGCATAGTGTCCGCAACTGGCAACGTGACCGGCAACTACTTTATTGGTAATGGATCTCAACTGACTGGTATTACCGCATCGGCCGGATCAGCCATAACCAATGGTACTAGTAATATCACAGTGAGTGCCAGCAGCAATATCACAGCCAATGTGGCTGGCACGGCTATTGCCACATTTGCCAGCACAGGGCAGTTTGTAACTGGTGTAGTTTCAGCCACAGGCAATGTAACTGGCAACTTCTTTATCGGCAATGGATCACAGCTGACAGGTATTGCAGCCAGTTATGGCAATGCCAACGTGGCAGCCAATTTGGCAGCATTTGGCACCAACCCCATATCAACCAGTGGCAACATCACAGCTGGCAACATCCTGGGCGGTGCCAATGTGAATGCCACCACACACACAGGTGCCACAGTCTCAGTAACTGGTAATGTCACAGCAGGCAACCTAAGTGGCACCAGCATTGTGGGCACACTGACCACAGCAGCACAGACCAATATAACCAGCGTGGGCACACTGACCAGTTTGGCAGTGACCGGCAATGCCACGGGTGGAAATGTACTAACAGCTGGAATCCTAAGTGCTACCAGCAATGTAACTGGCGGTAATATCTTAACAGGTGGCATCATAAGTGCCACAGGCAACATCACCGGCGGCAATATCGTAACAACAGGATCTGGTGGCAATATTACTGGAGCCAATGTGGTTGCCAGTACCACGTTGAGTGCCACTGCTAATGTGATTGGCGGCAACATAACCACCGCTGGAATAGTATTAGCAACCGGTAATGTAACCGGCAACTACTTTATTGGCAACGGATCTCAACTGACAGGTATTGCATCAACATATGGCAATGCCAATGTTGCAGCCAATTTGGCAGCATTTGGCACCAACCCTATATCAACAAGTGGCAACATCACCGGTGGGAATGTATTAGGTGGTGCCAATGTGAATGCAACCACACATACAGGAGCCACGGTCAGTGTAACAGGCAATATCACTGGCGGTAACCTAAGTGGTACCAGCATTGTGGGCACATTGACCACTGCTGCACAGACCAACATCACTTCAGTTGGCACACTGACCAGCTTGACTGTAACCGGCAATGCTACGGGCGGTAATGTATTAACAGCTGGCATCGTCAGTGCCACAGGCAATGTGACCGGCAACTTCTTCATTGGCAATGGATCTCAATTAACAGGTATTGCATCAACATATGGCAACGCCAATGTGGCTGCCAACTTGGCAGCATTTGGAACCAATCCCGTATCAACCACAGGCAATATCACAGCAGGCAACATCATGGGTGGTGCCAATGTGAATGCCACCACACACACAGGTACCACAGTGAGTGTGAGTGCTAATGTAACCGGTGGTAATGTATTGTCAGGTGGATTGGTAAGTGCAACCGGCAATATCACTGGTGGTAATCTAAGTGGCACCAGCATCGTGGGCACATTGACCACTGCTGCACAAACCAATATCACAAGTGTGGGTACCCTGACCAGTTTGGCAGTGACCGGCAATGCCACAGGCGGCAATTTATTAACAGCTGGCATCGTCAGTGCCACAGGCAATGTGACCGGCAACTTCTTCATTGGCAATGGATCTCAACTGACAGGTATAGCCGCCAGTTACGGCAATGCCAATGTGGCAGCCAACTTGGCAGCATTTGGAACCAATCCCGTATCAACCACAGGCAATATCACCAGTGGCAATGTATTAACAGCTGGAATAGTATCTGCCACCGGTAATGTGACTGGCAACTATTTTATCGGCAATGGAAGCCAGTTATCTGGAATAACAGTAGCAGCTGGTGCAGCAATTACCAATGGCACAAGTAATGTTACAGTATCAGCTAGTAGCAACATCACAGCCAATGTGGCCGGTAGTGCAATCGCCACCTTTGCAAGTACAGGTCAATATGTCACTGGTCTAATTTCTGCAACAGGCAATATTATTGGCGGCAATCTGAGTGGTACTAGCATAGCAGGGACACTCACAACTGGGGCACAAACTAATATTACCTCAGTTGGTACACTTGATGCTCTAGCAGTTACTGGAAATATTACATCAGGTAATCTAAGTGGTACCAGCATTGCGGGCACATTGACCACAGCGGCACAGACCAATATCACAAGTGTGGGTACTCTGACCAGTTTGGCAGTGACAGGCAATATCACAGCTGGTAATCTAAGTGGCACCGGCATAGCTGGTACACTATCCACAGCAGCACAACCTAGTATTACTTCAGTGGGCACATTGGGTAATTTATCAGTGACAGGTAATATCACAGCTGGTAATTTGAGTGGCACCAGCATTGTGGGCACATTGACCACAGCAGCACAGACCAACATCACTAGTGTGGGTACCCTGGGCAGTTTGGCAGTGACCGGCAATACCACAAGCGGCAACTTGCTAACAGGCGGCCTGATTTCAGCCACTGCCAATGTTACCGGTGGCAATTTAACAACTGGTGGAATAGTAACTGCAACAGGTAACATCACTGGTGGAAACTTGATCACTGCTGGA
>Ga0209190_1001505_pt1 | contig 16177 bp, 21 predicted proteins | sample M_140205_XF_Meta_FD_187315 | JGI IMG/M metagenome (GOLD analysis project Ga0209190, IMG submission 187315) | Freshwater microbial communities from Lake Montjoie, Canada to study carbon cycling - M_140205_XF_MetaG (SPAdes) (version 2) | ecosystem: Environmental > Aquatic > Freshwater > Lake... | reverse complement strand
CTCACCGATCTCGGTGCCCACGCCGCGCAATACAGCGTGCCGCTCCTCTACGAGCCGCTTAATCGCTACGAGACGAATCTCCTGAACCGTCAGCTCGACGCCGCCCAGTTCCTTGAAGCCCGCCAGGTCGGCAACGTGAAGCTGCTCTGCGATCTGTTCCACATGAACATCGAGGAGGTCTCGAACGCCGCCACGCTCCGCGCCTGCGGACGACACGTCGGACACGTGCACTTCGCCGACAGTAACCGCCAGGCTATCGGCTTCGGCCACACGGACGCGGCCTCGGTCGTCGCCGCGCTGAAGGATATCGGCTTCGCTGGTTATCTCTCTGGAGAAATTCTTCCTTTGCCTGATTCCGAAGCTGCCGCCGCGCAGACGATCAAGGCCATCCGCACCCACTTACCCCGCTAAGACCATGCTCAAGCACCAGCTCATCCATCCGAAGATCTCCGAAGTCCTCGCCCGCGCGGGCCATCACTCGGTGATTCTGATCGCCGACGGCAACTATCCGGTCTGGGGCAAGAAGGGCCCGAACGCCGAGCTGGTCTCGCTCAACCTCTCGCCGGGCATCCCGACCGTCGCCCAGGTATTGCGCGCGGTGCTCAGTGCCGTGCCGGTCGACGCCGTCAACACGATGGGTATCCCGCCGGACGATTCCTACGCGCAGAAGGGCGAGCCGCCCGTCTGGGCCGAGTTCCGCCAGGAAGTGAAGGCCGCTGGCCTGAAGCTCGAACTACAGCCGGTCCTAAAGTGGGATTTCTACAAGGCCGTCGAATCCGCCGACCACATCCTCACGATCCAGACCGGCGACCAAGCCCTCTGGGGTAACGTGCTTCTCACAGTCGGCTGCCGCACGGCCTGAACTTTCGCACCATGAAGACTCGCCCCCTCGGTAAAACCGGGATCGAACTCCCCATCCTCAGCTTCGGTGCCTCGTCGCTGGGTCAGGAATTCCGCAGCGTCGCCCTCGACGATGCCCTGAAGTCCGTCCAGGTCGCCCTCGACTGCGGCCTCAACTTCATCGACACGTCTCCCTTCTATGGCCGCGGCATTTCCGAAGTGCTCCTGGGTGTCGCCCTCCGCGGCGTTCCGCGCGATAGCTACAAGCTCTGCTCGAAGCTCGGCCGCTATGACCTGACCCACTTCGACTTCAGCGCGAAGCGTGTCGCGGAGAGCATCGACGTCTCCCTGCACCGCCTCGGCACCGACCACCTCGACATCATCCTCTGTCACGACATCGAGTTCGTCCCGATGCAGCAGATCGTCGACGAGACCATCCCAGCTCTCCACAAGGCGAAGCAGGCCGGCAAGGTGAAGGCCATCGGCTTCAGCGGCTACCCGCAGAAGATCTTCAAGTTCATCTGCGACCAGGCCGAGGTCGACTGCGTGCTGAGCTATAACCAGCACACCCTCCAGAACACCCGCTTCTCCGACGAGTCCGTGCCTTACCTGAAGGCGAAGGGCATCGGCGTCATGAACGCCGGCCCCTTCAGCGCCCGTCTGCTCACCAACGCTCCGCTCCCGGCCTGGCTCAAGGAGCCGGAGAACGTGAAGGCCGCCGCTCGCGCCGCCGCCGCCCACTGCGCCGCCAAGGGCAGCGACATCGCCAAGATCGCGTTGCAGTTCTCACTCCAGCATCCCGACATCACCACGACGGTCTCGGGTAGCGCCAATCCGGTCAATATCCGCAACTGGGCCAAGTGGGCCGCGGAACCGATCGACCAACAGCTGCTCGCCGAAGTCCAGGCGATCTTCGACCCGGTGAAGAACCTCGGCCACCTCGAAGGGCTGAAGGAGAATAACTGAGCCGATGAAAGCCATCCGTCTCGACCAGCCGCAGCAGTTCACGCGGATCGATATCCCTGAGCCGCCTGCACCTAGCGCGGGAGAAGCGGTCGTCCGCGTCCATCGCATCGGTATCTGTGGCACGGACTACGGAGGCTACCTCGGCAAGATGCCGTTCTACTCCTACCCGCGCATCCCTGGCCATGAGCTTGGCGTCGAGGTCCTCGCCATCGGCCCAGGCGTGACGAACGTGAAGCCGGGCGACCGTTGCTCGGTCGAGCCCTACATCAACTGCCAGACCTGCTACAGCTGCCGCCGTGGTTTCACGAACTGCTGCGAGAACCACCAGACGCTCGGCGTGATGTGCGACGGCGGTATGGCCGAAAAATTCCTCCTGCCAGCCCGCAAGCTGCACATTTCGACGAAACTCTCTTACGACCAGCTCGCGCTCGTTGAGACGCTCGCCATCGGTTGCCACGCCGTCGACCGCGCCGCACCCAAGGCCGGCGAGACAGTCCTGGTCATTGGTGCCGGCCCAATCGGCCTCTCGGCCGTGGAGTTCATCAAGGTCTCCGGCGCGAAGTGCGTGGTGATGGACATGAACGCCGACCGCCTGAAATTCTGCGTCGATGTGATGAAGGTAGATGGCGTCATCCTGGCCAAGGGCGATGGCTCCGAAGTCGCTGCGCTCGCGGCCCTCACGAACGGCCAGCTGGCCGACGTGGTCATCGACGCCACGGGCAGCAATAAGTCGATGGTCGCCTGCTTCGCCTACGCGGCCTTCGCCGCCCGCGTGGTCTACGTGGGCATTACGCAACAGGACCTCACCTTCCCGCACGCGCCGCACCTGCACCGCCGTGAGCTGACCATCATGGCCAGCCGCAACGCGCTATCGAAGGACTTCGCCCGCATCATCCAGCTGATCGAAGATGGCGTGATCAACACCAAGCCCTGGATCACGCACCACGCAAAGTTCGAAGACCTCATCGCAACCTTCCCTACCTGGCTCAAGCCGGAGTCCGGCGTGATCAAGGCGATTGTCGACGTGGTCTGACGCCATGCGCCTCGACGCCCACCAGCACTTCTGGTCGTACGACGCGGCGCAATACCCGTGGATTCCCTCGGGCTCCCCGCTGCACCGCAGCTGGCTGCCCGATGATCTTGCTGCGCTGCAGAAGCCGCTCGGCTTCGAGGGCTCGATTGCCGTCCAGGCCCGGCAGGTGGTCGGCGAATCTGACTGGCTCCTTGGGCTCGCGGATAATCATACGAACGTAAAAGGCGTCGTCGGCTGGGTCGACCTCCGCTCCGACCGCGTCGAAGCCGACCTCGCGCGCCTCGCCGCGCACCCGAAGTTCGTCGGCGTCCGCCACGTCGTCCAAGAAGAGCCGGATGACGACTTCATGCTGGGGAAGGATTTTCAGCGGGGCATCTCGAAGCTCGCTGCCTTCGGCCTGACCTACGATATCCTCATCTACCCCAAACAGCTCGAGGCCGCTATCCGCCTCGCCGAGAATTTTCCCCTCCAGCCCTTCGTCCTCGATCACATCGCTAAGCCGCACATCAAGGACGGCACCATTGAGCCGTGGAAATCCCAGCTCCGTCGCCTGGCTAAGCTCCCGAATGTCCATTGCAAGGTTTCGGGCATGCTCACCGAGGCTGATCATAAGCATTGGCAGTCCGAGCAGTTCCGGCCGTATCTTGATACCGTGTTCGAGGCCTTCGGGCCGTCTCGCCTGATGTTTGGCTCCGACTGGCCGGTCTGTCTCTTCGCCGGCAGCTACGAACAGGCCTTCCTTCTCGTCGACGATTACGCGCGCGGCCTGACCGAGTCCGAGAAGGTCGGCCTCTTTGGCGGTAACTGCACCCGTTTCTACTTTGCGAGTAAGCGATAGGCTGCCCGTCCTTGCGTCCAGCCCGAGGCTGACTACGTTTCACCCATGGATTCACGGCTGCATGACCTCGAAGAACGCCTGACCTTCTTGCAGCGCCATGTGGAGCAGCAGGACCGTGTCATCCTCGAACTTTCGCGTGAGGTGGCCAAGCTTTCCGACCGTCTGGCACGTACCGAAGCCAAATTAACTCAGTCCGCCGGTGCCAGCGATCAGGCCCCACCCGCCGACGAGCGTCCGCCTCACTGGTAAGCGGTTTTAAGGGATTGAGGTCGTCCGACTTCGGGCCAATCTCGGTGTATGGACAACGATTCGCTGACCTACCTCGAATACGGCATCTATTTGTTGATTTCGCTCTCCGTCACAATCTGGGTCGGACGTACGCTCTTCCGCAGCGGCCGCCCATTCCTTCTCGAGGCCTTCCATGGCAACGAGACGATGGCCGACTCGGTCAACAATCTCCTGATCATCGGCTTCTACCTGGTGAACGCCGGCTTCATGCTCCTCTTCCTTTCGTCCAAGGACCATCCGACGACTGGCATAAAGGTCATCGAAGACCTGAGTAAGTCGGTCGGCGTGGTGATTGTGGTTCTCGGCGTGATGCACCTGATCAACCTCGTCGTCCTCAACGCGCTGCGCACGGGTGGTAACTCAAGCCGCCCGCCCGTCCTGCCCCCGAGGGCCTGAGTCAACCGAACGCATGTGCGGCCGCGTCACCCAGTTCTCGCGCTGGGAAGAAATTGCAAAAAGCCTCGGCGCTCCTTCGGCCGAGGTCTCTCCGCGTTATAATATCTCGCCCGGCACGCCCCTGGTCTCCGTCCGGCGCGAGCAGGGCGTCCTTCGCACCGAAGCGCTGCCGTGGGGCTTCGTGCCAGCCTGGGCGCCCGCTGACGAACAGGAAGGCCACGCCAACGCGCGCGCCGAAGGCATCTTCGACCGTCCGACGTTCCGAGATTCGGCGCGCCATCGCCGTTGCGTGATCCCGATCGACGGGTACTACGAATGGAAGACGGAAGGGAAGCTGAAGTCCCCATATTACTTCCGCGCGGCCGACGGCGGCCCGCTCGCGGTCGGCGGGCTCTGGTCGCTCTACCTCGCCGCCGACGGCACGCACCGCCGCACGCTTTGCCTTGTGACGGTCGCGCCGAATCGCGAAGCCGGGGAAATCCATTCCCGCATGCCGATTGTATTGGCGGGAGCGGACCGGCAGGCATGGCTTTCCGAGAAGGCTTTCGCTGCGGAGCATTTCGCATGCCTTGCCGTCACCGCGCCGGATCGGACGCTTTCGCTGCATCGCGTCTCCCCTGACGTGAACCGCGTCGCCATCGATACGGAGCGCCTGGTGCAGCCGTTGGTCGGAGCGATGGATCAGCATGACTTCTTCGGGGATTTGCTTGGCTAACGGGACTGTTTACGACAGACCTTTGGCATGGCTGAGCCAACGCACACCCCGAAAATCGTAGACAAGCCCTGGGGTCGTGAGATCTGGTACGCTGACCAGTCCGCGTACGCCGGCAAGGTACTCGAAGTGAAGAAAGGCCGCCGCCTCAGCCTTCAATATCATGAACGCAAGACGGAGACCCTTTACCTGCTGTCAGGCAAGGTACTCCTGACCTTCCGCCCAATCGCCTCTGCCGAAATCCCTGAAGCTATCCAGGTCACCTCTTCCGACCAGTATGTCTGGCTTCCTGGACAAACAATCCATATCCCTGTGCGTACCATCCACCGCTTTGAAGCGCTCGAGGATAGCGTGCTGCTCGAGGTCTCCACGCCCGATCTGACCGATGTCGTCCGCCTGCAGGATGACTTCTCTCGTCCGGCTCGCGACTGACCCTTCCTAATCCTATGCGCAAGGTTTTGGCCTTTGACCTCGGTGGCACGAAATTCGCCTTCGGTGTCGTTAACCAAGATGGCACCGTTCTCGGCTCCGGCCGCATCGAGACGTTCGCCGAAAAGGGCCCGCAGCAGGCCTGCGAACGCGTGGCCGAGGCCGCCCATCAGCTGCTCGCCGAACTGAAGCTCAAGCCCGTCGATTTCGTCGCTATCGGCGTGGCCTCTCCCGGCCCGCTCGACATCGCCCGCGGCTGCGTCGACGGGTCGCCCAATCTCCCAGGGTGGACCGGCTTCTCAATCACGGACTTCCTGAGTAACTCTTTCGGCGGCCTGCCCGCACGCATCGATAACGACTGTAACGCAGCGGCGCTGGGCGAATACCGCTTTGGCGCCGGCAAGGGCAAGAAGAACGTCGTCTATATCACTGTCTCCACCGGTATCGGCGGCGGTGCCGTCATCGACGGGCGTCTGATGCGCGGCTCCAACGGCAACGCGGCCGAACTGGGCCACATCCCTCTGACGATGGACGGCCCTCGCTGCGGCTGCGGTAATCTCGGCTGCTGGGAAGTCTACGCCTCCGGCACCGCCATCGCGCGCCGTACGCGCGAAGCCCTCACGGCCGGACGTTCTTCGAGTATCGTCAAGTTCGCCGGCAGCATCGATCAGGTCACGACGCACCACCTCTTCCAGGCGATGGCTGAAGGCGACGCGCTCGCCAACGAGATCTGGGCGGAGTCCATCAACTATCTCGGCCGCGGTCTCGGTGCGGTGATCAATACTTTCAATCCGGACGTGATTGTCGTCGGCGGCGGCGTGACTGCGGCCGGCGACGCGCTCTTCGTCCCGATGCGCAAGAGTGCTAACAGCTTCGCGTTCTCGCGCCTCTCGGCGGTCTGCACGATAGTCCCGGCCGGACTCGGTGGCAATGTCGGCGTCGTCGGTGCCGCGGCGTGCGCCTTCGAGCACGTCAGCTGAACGCGCCTTCGCCTTTGTGATGCGCGTCTCCGTCGTCATCCCGGCGTTCAACGAGGAAAAGCTCCTCCCAGCGGCCCTTGAAGCCATCCGCGGAGCGGCCACCGCTTTTGAGCAGCGCGGCTGGACCTGGGAATGTGTGGTCTGCGATAACAACTCTACCGACGGCACCGCGGCTTGCGCCCGTGCGGCCGGCGCGATTGTCGTCTTTGAGCCAGTGAACCAGATCGGTCGAGCCCGCGACGCCGGCGCGCGCGTAGCGACAGGGGATTGGCTGGTGTTCATCGACGCAGACTCAACCCCTTCGCCGGAGCTCTTCGCGGCCATCGCCGATCAGATTTCCGCGGGCCGCGCGCTCGGCGGTGGGAGCACGGTCGAACTCGAGCTTGGTACGCCGCGTTACGCCCGTTTCGTCTGCGGAATCTGGAACCTCTGCAGTCGCCTCGTTGGCTGGGCCGCCGGCTCGTGTGTCTGGGTCGAGGCTTCCGCGTTTCGCGAAGCGGGTGGCTTTGGTACCGAATACTACGCCGGCGAAGAGGTCTTTCTAAGCCGACGGCTGAAGACCATCGCCCGCCGCCGCGGCCGGCACTTTATTATCTTATCGAGAAGCCCGCTGCGTACGTCTTCGCGCAAGCTCAAGCTCTACACGCTCACGGAAGCGGCTCGATTCTTCTTCCGCATGCTCTTCACCGCTGGACGCGCAGCGAAACGCCCAGAGAATTGCGATCTCTGGTATGACGGTCGGCGCTGAGCGCATTCAGAGCCGCTGCCGTTTCCACTTCGGGATCGGGAAGACCGTAATCTTATCTGATCGTACCTCGAGGTCGTCACGGTGACGCAAGGCCTTGGACTCGGCTTCGGTGACGATCTCGTAATGCCGCGTGGCGGTGATGAGGTCGGCGATCTCCCAGCAATCCTTCGGGTTGTTCACCCATTTCTCCGGCGGTAGACGGCTGAGGTCGTACGGCTTGGAATAGCTTCGCAGCGTTTTGCGCGGCCCCTTGGCGTACTCGTGGAAGTAGGACATCGCGAGCTCACGCACGCTCCGATAGACGGGATCGCGCCAGCGCAGGCAGACGTAGTTAGTCTTGGAGATTGCGCCCCACTTGCCGTTCACGCGAAACGGAGCAATGACATGGTCCATGTCCTGATGCGCACTGAAGTCCAAGAGCAGGGGAGGGTGGCCCTGCAGCCAAAGCGCGAAGGCCGCGACCATGGCGCCTTCGATGCAATGGGCCCGGCGGTGCTTCAAGGCCTGTTCGACGGACCGGGCAGTGTCGCCCTCGGGCTCGAAGTTCTGGGGGAAATCGACAAGGAAGTCTTGGATGGCCCGCGGCGTGGACAGGCGAGCGAGCGTGCGGGCCGCCGGGAGGCTGAGGCCACGCTTCTGCGCGAGTCGGGTCCGGGCGGCGAGCGACATGCCTTAAGGTCTAGCCGCCCCTGCCGTTTCCTCAAGGAGCGAGTGCGCCCCCGCTTTCGGATTGGCTAACCTGCCGGCCTGCGTTTGCTCTCCTGCGTCCGCCATGCCAATCTCCGATAACACCTGCGCCGGCTGCGGCGGTAACTGACATGGATGCCCAAACCCTCCGCGACGGGCTGCTCCAGCTCATCCTGCTAATCATCTCGATCGGCCTGCACGAGTTTGGCCACGCCTGGATGGCTGATATGCGGGGCGACCCGCTTCCCCGCATGCAGGGACGCGTGACCCTCAACCCCTTCGCTCACACGGACCCGATCGGCACGATTCTTCTTCCCGGAATCATGATCTTCCTCAGCCCGGGCTTCGGACTCATCGGCTGGGGTAAACCGGTCCAGATTTCCCTACCCAATCCGAAGACCCGCCGGATGGATGATATCTATATCACCCTGGCCGGCCCGGCGATGAACCTGGTACTTTGTTTCGTCTTCGCCGTCATCGGCGGCCTCGGGAATTTCGACCCGAAGACACAGGAGGTAATCATCCGCTTCTTGATCGGCGGCATTTACCTCAACGCGGGACTTGCGGTCTTTAACCTCATCCCGATTCCACCCTTAGATGGCTCCCGCTTGGCGCTGCGACTCGGTCTTTATTCTGAGGAAATCTTCCTCTCCCTTGCCCGCTGGGGGTTCATCATCCTGATTATCCTCGTCAACCTGCCCCCGTTCCTCCGGGTGATGCATTCAGGCATTGTCATGCTGGCCTCGCCTTGGTTCGGGCTCTGGGATCTCCTCGCCTAAGCGCGGGTTCGGCCACGAGAGGCTTGCCTATTCGCGGCCTTCGGGCGAATCTCGGGGGCATGCAAACCCTCGGCGAACGTCTCCAAGAAGCCCGTCAGCGACTGGGCGTGACCCTCCGCGAAGCCGCGGAGTTCACCAAGATCCGCACCGATTACCTCCAGTCGATGGAGGCCAACCAGTTCGAATCCATTCCTCTCGCCGACGTCTACAAGCGCGGCTTCGTCAAGGTCTACGCGAAGTACCTGCGCCTCGATGACGAGAAGGCTGGCGCCGACTTCAACACGCACCATTCCGCTAAGGCTTCTCGCCGTCCGCTCGAAGCAGCCACCGACGAAGACGCGCCGTTTGAGCCCGAGTCTGGCGTCAGTTCGATCACGCTTAGCCGCGATGCGTTGATTTATGTCGTCATCGGTATTGCGGTCGTCGCGGTCGTCCTCGCACTGGTTTTTTCCTGAGCTCGCCCGCGGCTCAGCGGACGCAGCCTAAGCCGGTGACGGTGGCTGCCATCCCGGCGCCGCCAGCGAGCCGACCCCACCAGATCACGCTGACATCGGTCAAGTTGGGGGTCCGCTATCAGGTCATCGAACTGAATACGGGCGAGACTCCCGGACTCGGTATGCTTTCCCCGCGCGACAAGCCGGTCGTCATTAATGTGAAGGGGCCGAGCGAGTTGCGCTCCTCCGCGGTCGAACACCTGCGTGTCAAGATCGACGGTATCCCGTTCCCGATTCCAGCCGCCGTCACAGGTGCGGTGTTTGTGGCCCTTCCCGACACCTTTACCTCCCCGCCGGCCCCCAAGGCCGCGCCCGTGACGACCCCTGCGCCCAAGGCCCCCGCGCCGAAAGCGAAGTCGGTTCGTTGAGTCGAGGGGGTTGACCGTCCGCCCACCCGGGCTTATCAATCGGCATAGTGCCTCCGCGCCTCGAACAACGTGTCCTCGTCCTTAACCGTCTCTGGCAGCCGGTTAATATCGTGGGCGTCTTACGCGCGATGAGCCTCCTCTTTCGCGGCCGCGCTTCGGCCATCCACGCCGATCCGTCCGGCCACCGCGTGATGAGCTCCGACGAGTGGATGCGCTTCTCCGTGGAGGCCCCGCCGCCTAATGCCGAATCCGTCCGCACGACGCACATCGTGCTTCGTATCCCGCGCGTTCTCCTGCTCGGCGAATACGATCGCGTCCCGCGCCGCGAGATTCGCTTCTCCCGTCGCAATGTCTATCTGCGCGATGCGAACACCTGCCAGTATTGCGGTCGTCCGTTCCGTGATGAGGAGCTCAACCTTGATCACGTCGTGCCCCGCGATATCGGCGGCAAGACGAACTGGGAGAATATCGTGACGGCCTGTGTGCGCTGCAACTCCCGCAAGGCCAACCGCCTGCCCGAACAGGCCGGCATGACGCTCCGCCACGCGCCCACGAAGCCGAAGTGGCGCCTAGTGGTCGCATCGTCCCTGTCCGCCGACGAGGTCGAATGCTGGAAGGAATTCCTTGAGGTCACACCCGCCGGTCAGCTTCCTTGGAGGAACTGAGCGACGGCGCTTTCCTTGGTGCGGGTAACCAGATTCGAACTGGTGTATCCACTTTGGAAGAGTGGTGTCCTACCACTGAACGATACCCGCGTGGCCAAGGACGCTCACTATTCCGAGCCGGCCGCCCGGGGTCAAGCCTCGCCCACGGTCAGCCCACCCGCCCTAAAGCGGAAAATTGGCCGGAGAAAGCGGGGTTTACCGACCCGATCAAGCCGGGTTGCGATGGATGACGCTGATGCTGCCATTGGTCTCCAGAATCACGTGCCGGGCGGCTTCGATATTCGGACAGCCAGCGGCCCGCAGCGCCGCCGTGAGCTCATGGTGCGTGACCTTCTCCTTAGCGAGCATGCGCTCATCGAGTTTCCCGTCGCGCACGATGAACACCGGGCGCCCCACGAGCAGCTGCTCGATGAACTTCGAACGTCGAGCCAGCGACGACATGGCGTAATTGAGGGCGATGAGTACGGTCGCGAGGATAAGGCCAGCGCCGAGGCTGTTGTCGCCGCCGTTCATGGAATTCTGGACGGCGTTACTGAGGATGAGCAGCAGGATGAAGTCGGTCGGGGACATCATCCCGACCTGGCGCCGTCCGGTAATACGGATGAGCACGATCAGGAACACGTACACGACCACTGCGCGGAACATCAGTTCGGACCAATGGAGCTGGGGGAGCATCAGGAATGACGGGAGTCCGGGGTCGGCGGGGATCTGGGCGAGCATGTGGACACGTTAGGCCTAGCGATAGCGCAGGGCGATAGCGTTTGCGCTTCACGCAGGACAGAGTTCCGTCATCCTGTGCCCATGGCTCGCTCCGCACGCCCCTCCGCCCCAGCCGTCCGCGACGTGCTGATGATGGCGACCCCCTCCAAAAACGCAGACCTCCGCTGGTTCGGAGGTTTCCACGCCTCCGATCCGTTCCCGGCGTTCTCCGTCAAGGGGCGCCGGATCGGGCTTCTGCCCGGCATGGAAGTCGGTCGCGCCAAAGACGAATCGGCTTTCGACGAAGTGCTCAACCTGACCGCCACCATCACCGACCTTCGCAAGACTAACCCGAAGGCTGGCGTGGCCGACGCCATCGTCTTCGCCGCGCTCCAGTTGGGCATCCATCGCTTCCGCGTGCCGGCCGATTTCCCGGTGGGACTCTATGAGCGCCTGCGCCAGCTCGGCCTCGAGCTCCATCCGGTCGGCGCCCAGCTCAACGAGCGCGGCTTACCTGAACTCTTCCCGGCTCGCCAAGTAAAGTCGAAGGCGGAGATCGCTGGTATCCGTGCGGGTAATGCCGCCGCGGTCGCGGGCTTCAAGGCCGTCGAGAAAGTCCTCGCCGAATCCAAGGCCGACAAGAAGGGCGCGCTGCAATGGCAGGGTCAGACTCTCACGGCCGAGATCTTGAAGGAGGAAGCCCAGGTCGCCATTCTCCGCCAGGGCGGGCTATGCGATATCGGCCTCATCATCGCTCCGGGCGATCAGGCGGTCGATTGCCACTGCTCCGGCTCCGGAGCAGTCCGCGCCAACGAGCTCATCGTCTGCGATATCTACCCGCGCCACATCGCCTCGCATCACTACGGCGATATGACCCGCACCTACCTCAAGGGGAAGGCGAATGCGAAGCAGCGTAAGATGGTCCATGCGGTGCTCGAAGCCCAGCGCCGCGCCATTAAGGCCATCCGCGCCGGCGTGACGGGCGCCAAAGTCCACACGGTCGTGCAGGATTATTTCAAGTCGCTCGGCTACAAGACGGGCCTGGTGAAAGGCGTCTACGTGGGCTTCTTCCACGGCACAGGTCACGGGCTCGGCTACGATATCCACGAAGAGCCGGCGCTTTCCATCCGTAATCCGCACCCGCTCATCGCAGGCAATGCGGTTACGGTCGAACCGGGACTTTATTATCCCGGCATCGGCGGCTGCCGCTTCGAGGACTGCGTGGTGGTCACGAAGAAGGGCTGCGAATTCCTTTCCTCCCATCCCACTAATTGGGAGATTGCCTAACGATGGCCAAGGGGCGGGGCAGGGCGGGGTCGCATACGTCGTTGACGGATGCCGCTCGTCCCGTGGCCGAAGCCCTTGAGCGTCATGGCCGCGTCTCCCGCGGCGTCATCAGCGCGCGCGTGCGCGCGAGCACGCTCTCGATCAAGGTGATGAAACTTGGCGGCGGCTTGCGCATCACGGTCGTCTCCAAGGGCTCGCGCCAGGAACTCCATGTCTACGGACTCACAACCGAACGCGTTGGCCAGATCCTCTCGGGACCGGATTTCTCCGGCTACAAACTGAACTTTGCCGATGAGTGAGGTCCCGGTCATCGTCGCCGAAGTCACGGCTGCCGACTGGATTGCCGCCGGTCCGGGCTGGACGCATCTCCCTTATCTCGCGCGTTTTCGCGCCGACCGTCTCCCGCTTTCGTGGGAGGGCTTCTTCACCGGTCGCCATCATGCGGTGCTGGAGAGTGGCCGTTCTGGCAGTTACACAATCGCCGTTCCAGCCGCGGCCCGCGCGACGGTCTTCTTCGCCGATGGTCGCGTGGTCACGCACGCCGCCGATGGCGCCCACGAAGAAACCTCCGAGACGCCGCTCGACTATCTGCGTCACTGGTCGCGCGACGTCCGCGCCCCGCGCCTCGAGGGCTGGCCAGCCTTCCAAGGAGGCTTGATCACCTTGCTGGGCTATGAGCTCGCCGCGCAATTCGAACCGGTGATATCCGCGCCGGTCGACGTCCGTGCTCCGCTGGCAGCGTTCCTCGAGGCGTACGAGGCATGCGTCTTCGACTCCTCGAAACGCGAGCTGACTGTCGTCGTGCTTTGCCCCGTCGGTTCGCCGAACTCCGCTCTCCGCGCCGCCCGCGCCCGCGCCCTCGATCTCGCTGCCCGTTGGGATGTGACCTGCGCCCAGCCCACGCCGGCCCTGCCGAATTCCGCCTTGCCCGCCGTGCCGATTGCCCAGTCTCTCGACGAATCCGCCTTCGTCCGCGCGGCTGAGCGCTGTCAGGAATATATTGCTGCCGGCGATACGTATCAGGTGAATCTTTCCACGCGCCTCGAAGTGGCACCGGTCGACCCGCTGCTCGCCTACGAAGCCCTCCGCTTGGCCAATCCTTCGCCCTATATGGGCCTAGTGCGACTGCCGGGTGCGACGCTCGTCTGCGGTTCACCTGAGCTCCTCGTCGAAGTTTCCGCGGGGCGTATCGCTTCTCGCCCCATCGCCGGCACCCGCCCGCGGGGCGCCGATGCAATCGCTGACCTCGCGTGGGCGCAGGAACTTTCGGGCGACACGAAGGAGAAGGCGGAACACCTGATGCTCGTCGATTTGCTGCGCAATGATGTCGGCCGCGTCTCTCGCCCGGGTTCAGTGCATGTGCCCGAGTTCATGGCGGTCGAACGCTACTCACACGTGATGCACTTGGTCTCGCAGGTCGAAGGCCAGTTGCAGGCTTCCGCTGGCCCAGCCGACGTCATCCGCGCGCTCTTCCCGGGCGGTACCATCACGGGTGCCCCGAAGGTACGCACGATGCAGATCATCGCCGAACTCGAACCGGTAGCCCGTGGTTATTATACGGGATCGCTCGGCTGGATCGGCGCCTCGGGCGACCTCTGCCTCAACATCGTTATCCGCTCCCTATGGTCCGCCGATGGCCGTACGTTCGTGCAGGCTGGAGCGGGTATCGTCGCTGACTCGGTCCCCGTCCGTGAATACGCCGAGAGCTTACGTAAGGCGCAGGCTCCTTTGCTCGCCGCCGCGCGCGCGGTTTTCCGTCCATGATCGGCTGGCGCCAAGGGGAATGGGTCACGCTACCTGACGGCGCCGAGGTCTCCGCCTTGGTCCCAGGGCCGTCGCTCTTCGAGACGTTCGCTGTGCGCGCGGGTCGCATCGCGTGCCTCAGCGACCATCTCGATCGCCTCGCTCTCGGCTGTCCCCGGCTCGGCCTTGATCCGACGCGTCTCATGCTCGGCGCGGATACGAATGTCGCGCGGTGGTCGGCCCCGTTGGGCAGCCTGCTCGGACGGAATACGCTGACGGAGGCGATAGTACGCCTGCTCGTCGCGCCCCGCGGCGACGGCCTGGCTACCGAGTGGCTTACCGTTCGGCCGCTGCCGCCCACGCCTTCCGTGATAGATCTTTATCAACTCACCCTCCGCCGCGATGCGCCGGAATGGCTGCCGCGTCCGAAGAGTGGACCGTGGCAGAATTCCTCCGACGCTTGGCGCGAACTCCGCGGTATCGCTGATCGGCCCGACACCGAAGGCGTCCAGTTCGACGCGCGCGGCTGCCTGAGTGAAGGCTCTCGCAGCTCCTTCTCTTGGTGGGATGGAGAGTGCTGGAATTTCCCTTCGGTCGAGACGGGCCGTTTACTTGGTACGGCGTCGGCGCAGTTCCGTTCGGTGCTCGCTCAGGCTGGCCGCCCCGTCCGCGATGTCTCTTGGCCGGGCTGGGCGACCAACGCGCAGTCAATGGTGGTGCTCCGTTCGACGTTCGACGGCGGCGCGGTCCTCGCGCGCTCGTATCACGCCGAAGGACGACTAGCGTGGCAGTCTTCCGGACCGCAGGCTGAAGCGACGCGCGCCCTTGCTATGCTCGCCGCGTGGCGGGCTCAGCGTTGCATCAGCTTCGCGTAGACCGGTAGCGCCGTCGCGAGCACGAGTAGGCCGAGGAAGACGACACTCACGAGCCCAGAGAAGCACGTCGCGACGAGTAGTTTCGCCATCCGCACGACGGGTTCTTCGTCCGCGCGCCAATGCGTTCGGGCGGCGAAAGCGGTGATGGCGAGTCCGACGACAAGTAGCAGCACGAGTGCGCTGGTGAAATGGTTAAAATAGAAGCCGGTCAAGCCGGGCAGGGCGCCGGCTTGGTCGTGTAGGGTTGCGGCGAGGATGGGCTGGGAGCGGAAGGCAATCGCACCCGCGGCGGCGGGTAGCGCCGCGGACAGGAACACAGCTAAGGCGGAGACGATTCGGAGCTCACGAGGGGTCATGTTGGCAGTATTCCGAGGCGGTTCCGCAGGGTCAACGCCGGGATTCTCCCTCGCCAAACCCCGGGGTCCACCCTATGCAGAAAGGACATGGATCCTGCTTGGTATCTCTGGCCGGTCTTCATCCTCCTCAACGGCAGCGCGGCGGGTATCTCCCTCGTGGCCGGGGTCGTTTCCGCCCTCTCTCACACGGAGCTGGAGGACATCCGACGGCAGGATGCCAAGGCCGCGGTCTCCATCGAGCGCTCGCGCAGCGATCAGGGTAATACCCTCGCGGCTTTCGAAGTCCTTTCCGCCGCGTTCGTCGGGATGAGCGCCTTGCTCGGCGGCTTCCTCCTCCAAGCACGCTTCCAGGATGGATCACCCCTGAGCTGGCAGATCGGCGCACTCACGGCCCTAGTCCTCATCGCGGTCTCCTTCGTGATGGCCTGGCTAACAATCATGCTGCCTCGCAAGGTCGGCATGCACTTCCGCGTCAGGCTCGCTCCCCGTATCGCTTCTTCACTCAAGCTCGTCCGTGGCGCCGCCAAGATTCTTCGCACTTTTGGCAAGCTGCATGACTCGCTGGCTCCGCCGGAGGAGCCTGGCGTCGATCGCGCGGACGCCGATATCGGTAGCCTCGCCCAGGCCGCGGCCCGCGAAGGCAAGATCACCCAGGCCGAGAGTAACCTCGTCGCGAACGCGGTGCGCCTCGATGACATCCCGGTCTCGCAGGTGCTCACACCCCGCCCAGTTGTTACGGCGATTGAGGCCGATCTCACGGTGGCCGACGTGCTCCGTCTCTACCCGAGCGTGCCGCACGGCCGCATGCCAGTCTGGGAAAATAATCCTGACCGTATCGTGGGTGTCGTGCGTCGTCGCGATATCCTCAAGGCCGCCGGCGAGAACCGTCGCGAGGTCCGTATCCGTGAGCTCATGGGCAAGGCGCACATCGTGCCCGAGAACGCCACGCTTTCCGACGCGCTACATGACCTCGTCCGCGCGCACCAGCACCTCG
>Ga0209190_1001504_pt1 | contig 16189 bp, 12 predicted proteins | sample M_140205_XF_Meta_FD_187315 | JGI IMG/M metagenome (GOLD analysis project Ga0209190, IMG submission 187315) | Freshwater microbial communities from Lake Montjoie, Canada to study carbon cycling - M_140205_XF_MetaG (SPAdes) (version 2) | ecosystem: Environmental > Aquatic > Freshwater > Lake... | reverse complement strand
ACGGATGTGGGCGGGACGGACGTGGGCGGGACGGATGTTGGTGGCACGGATGTGGGTGGCACGGATGTGGGTGGCACGGATGTGGGCGGGACCGGCGTCTGGTCGGATACCTGCATCAAGAGCGATGCACGGCCATCCAGGTCCACCGTCACGGTGGCGGTGAACCTGGCTGATGGATCTGATCCCGATTGGGTCGCGTCACGCCAAGATGGGCCGTCCCTTGTCAGTGCGTCACGGGTGGCCACACGGTTCGGGGTCACGAACGATCCGGTCAGGGCCTGAATGGTCTGTCCCACGCCTCGGAAATGTTCGCGGTCGAGGTTCGGGGTTATGTGTGACACGACCGCCTGCCAGATTTGGGCAGGTGATGGTGTGGCGGTCACATAGCCTGCGAAGAGGGTCAACCCACCTGAGAGACCGAAGATTTGGGCGAGGATTCGCCGTTGTCGCCACTTGGATGCCCGGCGTCGTTCCAGGGCGCGTTGCTTCCACGGCGGCACGAAGCGTTCACGCGGAACATACGCCGGGGCCGACGAACCCGTCGCACGTGACGTGCGGAGGTCGCTGGTCGTTCCGGGTGGGGGTACGGATATTTGCGCCACAGTACACACCCGTGACGTAGCGGCCGCAACGGATGTTTCTTGGCGGCCGTCCGGATCCCCTTCCTGCGCGGTTATTCGCCGGGGCGGCAACTCCCGCGCTATTCTGCGCGCATGACACGAACTGCCACCGACCCGTCATGGTTCACCCGTTCCCGGCTTGGACTATTCGTCCACTGGGGCATCTATTCACTGGCTGCGAGGCACGAGTGGGTCAAGACCCGCGAACGCATTACCGAGGCCGATTACCAACCGTATTTCGACCACTTCGACCCGGACCTCTACGACCCCCGCCAGTGGGCGCGCGATGCCAAGGCGGCCGGCATGGAGTACGCCGTCATCACCACCAAGCATCACGACGGCTTCTGCCTGTTCGAGACCGACCTGACACACTACAAGGCGCCGAACACCCCTGCCGGTCGCGACCTGATCCGTCCCTTCGTGGAAGCGTGCCGGGCCGAGGGAATGAAGATCGGCTTCTACTATTCGCTGATCGACTGGCACCACCCCGACTACACGATCGACGGCCATCACCCACTTCGTGACGACATGGAAGCCCGTGCGCTGGACCATGAACGGGACATGTCGCGCTATCGCGACTACCTCCACGGGCAGGTCCGCGAACTCATGACCAACTACGGCCAGATTGACGTCCTCTGGCTGGACTTCTCGTACTCATGGCGTGACTGGGGGTGGAGCAAGGGCAAGGGCAAGGATGACTGGGATGCCGAAAGGCTTCTGGACATGGTGCGCGACCTGCATCCGAACATCCTTGTGAACAACCGTTCGGAGGTGCCCCAGGACTTCCATACGCCTGAGCAATACCAACCACGGGCGTGGATGCATGTGGACGGCAAACCGGTGATGTGGGAGGCGTGCCAGACCCTCAATGGATCTTGGGGGTACGACAGGGACAACCTCGACTGGAAGTCACCGGGACTGCTGATCCGGATGCTTGTCGATGGCGTGTCCAAGGGGGGGAACCTCCTCCTGAATGTCGGACCGACGGCACGGGGCGAGTTTGATCCCCGCGCCCGCGCAACGCTTGCCTCGATCGGATCGTGGATGCACCAGCACTCCCGATCAATCCGGGGATGCACCCAGGCGCCGGAGGAGTTCGTCACGCCCCCGGATTGCCGGTACACGTGGAACCCGGAGACCGGCCGTTTGTACGTCCACCTGTTTGCGTGGCCGTTTCGCCACTTGTTCCTTGATGGCCTCGGCGATCGCGTTGCGTATGCGCAATTCCTGCACGATGGATCTGAGGTGAGGCGGACCGAATACGAGGATGCCGGTCACTTTCCCACGGCCCGTGCGGATGCTGCTGTTTTGGCCTTGCCCATCCAGCCACCAGCCGGGGTTGAGGTGCCGGTTATAGAGGTCTTCCTGCACCCCGAGTAGGGTCAGCCTTTGGCCGGCGCGGGCGTGGGACTACGGTCGTCGCTCGCGTCCGGCCATCAGGATGGCGAGGCCCACGAGTGTTGCGATGAGGGTTTCGGTGGGCGCAGCGCGCTGGGATGTGCGGTAGCGTCGCGTCCACTCGCTTGCCGGCAGCCACCCGCAACGGAGCCGGTCGAACCCGTTCCATATGCGCCAGGTAAATACGTACCCGAGGATTGTCTCGGGTCGGTTGACCATGTGGTCGAGTGTCAGGTGGCACGCGAGGCCTGCCGCAAACGCCAGCGCGAGGGGGCGGAACGCTGCCGGAACAATGTTCGCCCGGGAGGCAATCACGCAGGCGACGACAATGTCCCATCCGTGCGCCGGAACGACGATGCGACGCGTGTAGTCCTCACGTCCACCGTTGAGTGCCCAGTCAACGAGGTGGTCGCCATCGACGGCAATCGCCCCGGCGATGAGTGAACCGGCTGCCAGTGCGCCATGCCGTTCACCGACGACCATCGCCGGGATCACGGACGCAAGCGTGTGCCAGAGGGGTTGTGCCACGTTTGCGAAACGTATCGCGGGCCCGGCGTGCCCCACGTGTCATCGTTCGGGCACCGGAGTCGGACGTGGCAGGGCGGAAAGTTCCGTGCGGGGTTGATCGACTGGGGGCGAGAGGCTGGAAACGGTACGCTTTCGGTTGAAAGAGCGTGGCGAATGGTCGCGTCTGATCTGGGTTGCACGGTTGGCAATACGGCAGGAGAGTTGGCGATGAGCACGATGCAGGCGGTGATGCTGACGGCACCGGGGGTCGTGGAGCAGGTGACGGTTCCCGTACCGGGCGCACCTCTGGGCGATGAGGTCCTGATCCGCGTCACACGGGCTGGCATCTGCGGGTCCGAACTCGAGGGCGTGGTGACCAAGAGCCCGCGCCGGAAGCCCCCGCTGATCATGGGGCACGAGTTTGCCGGGGTGATTGAGGCGATTGGCCCGGATGTCGATACCGCGCGGTGGCGCGTCGGCGACCGTGTCGTGCCGAACCCCTTGATGCCGTGCGGTCAGTGCCGCACATGCCAGCGGGGACGGACCAATGCCTGTCCGAACCGCATCCTCCTTGGCTTGCATCGCGATGGTGGCCATGCCGAATTGGCGAAGTGTTCCGTCCGCCACCTCCATCGCACTCCCAGCGGGATCAGCGACGATGATGCGGCGACGGCCGAACCGCTTGCGGTCGCCGTCCACGGCGTGCGACTGCTCGGCGAGGCCGGGGTCCTGCCTCGTTCCATCGTGATCTTCGGGGCGGGAACGATTGGCCTGCTTGCCCTCCAGTCAGCCCGTCTGGCTGGAGCCACTACGACCGTGGTGATTGATCGTGACCCACATCGCCTGGAGGTTGCGTCCCGGCTTGGTGCGACGCGCGTGATCGATGCGCGCACTGATGACGGTTCGACCGATGCACTCGGACGCCTGGCGCTTGAGATGACCGATGGCGAAGGGTTCGATGGCGCACTGGACTGCGTTGGCGTGGGAGCTACCCGTGCCGGTGCGGTGCGGATGGTCGCGCCGGGTGGCACGGCTGTATGGATCGGATCCGCCGCCGACGAGATCCCGGTGCGGGGAATGGAACTGGTGCTCAACGAGAAGCGCGTGCAGGGCGCGTACTCCTATACCGATCACGACTTCAGCGCGGCACTTGGATTGCTTGCTGCCGGGCGCGTGGAACTGACCTCGTGGAGCAAGGTGTACGGCCTGGGCGAAGGTGCATCCTTGTTCACCCGCCTGTTGACACATACTGAACCGTGCATCAAGGCATTGCTTGATCCACGAGGCTAGGCGTGGGGTGAGGTGCTCATGACCATTCCTGGTCAAGCGTCCGAAAGTGGTCCTGTGTCCGGCGATGGCGCATCGCCCCCACCTCCGGCCTTTGGTCCGGTTGGCACCCCGTATTCGCGTAATGGGCGGCGCCGGCGCGCGTCTGCCTGGCGGCTGCGGTGGCTGGTGCGCGCGTCGGTCCTGATGGGGCTCATCGCGGTGATCCTGGTCGCAACGCCAGTCGGTCGTGAATTTGCCCTGCCCGTCTGGCTGGGTGGTGAGAAACCGGATGCCACTCCGCGGCTGACCGACCCATCCCAGGGGACCAGTGCCGTCTTTGCGGTCGGGGTCGCCGGGGCCCGGCGTGCACACCTCGTCGCCACGGGTACCTTGCCGCTGCCTCGTGCCGGCACGACCGGTCCCGCCGGATACCTTCCTGCGGTCACCCATGCGCTGGCGATAGGTTCGCCATTGGCTTGGAGTGTCTGGACGGACATCGAGTCATTCGGTCAGTCTGCGTGGCGCGACTTCGTGCAGGTCGGACGTCCGATCACTCACCGTCCGCCGGCTGTCGACTTCTCTCGCGAGGTCGCGGTATTGGTATGGGTCGTGCCTCCACCCGGTGGCCTGCCTGCGGGGCTGTCGGGTACTCCCGCGCCGGTCCCCGCATCGGTGAGACGGGCTCCGGGTCTCGTCCTCCGGGGCGCACTCCTGGTCGATCACATTGCGATTGGCCTGGAAGTTGCCCCGACTTCCCCGGACGAGGCGAAGCCTGAACCGTTGGCCAGCGGACTCGAAGGAGTGCCTTACGCGCTGGTGACGGTCCCCAAGGACCAGTGGCCCATTCCCCCCGCGTGGGGAACCGGCACCGACCCGGTGATGGCCCGGTTTGCGTCCTAGTACACTCGCGGTTATACTCTACAATGTAGATTGATCAAGTTTACTAAACGCCTTAATCATGTGGGGGTTGGGTTTCCGCTTGAATTGGCTGATGCCCCGGCCCTTGCATCACGATCCCGCGACCTTGGTGTCGTCACATTCGCCAACGGAGATCGCAACTCGCTACGCTTAGAGTAAATTGAATGTCAGACGCATGCAGTTGTGTGCGTTGGACGCCGGGCAAGGCGATCCACTGGCAGGTCACTGCCGGGTGGGTCCGGAGAGAAGGGCCACGATGGAAACACGCGGACGATTGGGACGGCGACGCCTTCTGGGGCGGACGGGCGCAGTTGCCGGGGCGGTTTCCGGTGCAGGTCTGGGATTTGTTCCCGGATTCGCATCGGTCGCCGGGGCGCAGGCGTCGGGCAAGACAATCATGGTGGGCATGTCCCAGGAACCACCGACACTCGGTTATTCGCTTGGCAATGCGTACGTCATCTCGATCGTAAAGGCAGCGATTGGGAACGAACCTACCCTGACGCGTCGCAATGACCTGAACGACTGGGTGCCGTGGCTTGCAGAGACGGTCCCGACCCTTGAGAACGGTGGCGCACGATACGTCGGTGACGGGGCCGACAAGCGCCTTCAGGTGACCTTCACCATGCGCAAGGATGTCAAGTGGTCTGACGGCAAGGCTGTCACGTCCGCCGATGTCAAGTTCGCATGGGAACTCATCATGAACCCGGACTATTCGGTTCCGGACCGCAGCACGCAACAGAAGCTCGCGACGGTGGAGACGCCAGACGACTACACCGTGGTCGCGAACTTCATGTCGGAGAGCGAGGCGAAAGAGGCAGCGGCCAATGGCCGTGGCGGGCTTCCCGCCAAGGCCTACGCGGACTTCGCAAGCCAGTCCGGTCCCGTCCTTGACCCGGGCTATTACAAGGCGTACCTGCCAGCGTTCCCGAAACATGTCCTGCAACCACTTCTCGAGAAGGTCGGGGCGGCTGACCTTCCGAAGCAGGACATCATGCGCAAGCCACTGGGCATCGGCCCCTACAAGGTGACGGAATGGGCCGAAGGGCAGTTCATCGCCCTCGCGGCGGTGCCCACATTCTTCCTTGGCGCCCCGCGCACCCCGAATCTCATTGTCAAGATCGTGACTGACACGAACGCTATCCTCGCACAGTTGGCCACCAGTGAACTGGATGTCGTTACCGAGGACGCCCTCTCCGAGTTCAGTGCGCCCGAACTGGACAAGATGGCGAACCAGAAGCTCATTCGTGCGTACTACACGCCGGGTGCGACCTGGGAGCACATCGACCTCAACCTGGAAAACGAACACCTCGGGATCCTGAATGTCCGCAAGGCGATCGCACACGCCATCAACCGCCAGCAACTGGTTGACAAGGTGCTGAATGGCAAGACCAAGGTCATCCATTCATGGGCCCCTGAGTGGCGCTGGGACTTCAGCCCGGAGATCCCCAAGTACGACTTCAATCCCGAGAAGGCCAAGGCTCTCCTGAAAGAAGCTGGCTACGCGCCCGGTCCTGACGGCATCCTGGCCAAGGGTGGCAAGAAATTGTCAATCAAGTATGGCACGACCGCCGGCAACCAGGCCCGTCTGCTTGTGACGCAGTTGGTGCAGGCCGACCTCAAGGCCGTTGGCATCGAGGCGAACCTGGACTACGTGCCGTCGAGCGAGTGGTTCGCCGCCGGTGACAACCCCGGGCCGCTCTGGGGGCGCACCTTCGAGATGGGCGAGTACGCCTGGGTCGGTGGTGATGACCCGCTCGGGGCGAAGAACCTCTACAGCACCGGTGGTATCCCGGCCAAGGACAACGCGTACGTCGGCCAGAACTTCCCGGGCTTCAAGGACGCGCGCAACGACGAATTGCTCGCGGAGTCCGAGAACACCCTGGATCAAGCCCGGCGGGTGGAGGTCTATGCCGAGCAGCAGAAGATCTGGGCCGAGGCCGTGCCGGTTGTCACGTTGTACGCCCGCGCCAACGTGACCGCCACCAAGCGGTCGCTGCAGAACTTCCGGCCAACGCCAACGAACACGCCTCCCACGTGGAATTGCTACGACTGGTACCTCGCCGACTGATCCGCCGGATCACACCGGACCTAGCCTCCATCCCTGACCCGTCGCGACGGTGGAGGGGATGGGGGCCCATCCATCACATCCGCCTGGGAGTCGAGATCGATCATGCGCGCCTTCTTGCTCCGGCGCCTGCTGCAGAACGCCATCCTCCTGCTGTTCATCTCGGTGATCGTCTACGGAATCCTGTATCTCGTGCCGGGTGGTCCGTTTGACCAACTCAACTTCGGTGCGACTTCGGCCACGGCGGCCGCTGCCCAAGTCAAGCGCCTGAATGAACTCCTTGGTCTCGACAGACCCCTCTACGAGCGGTACTGGACCTGGCTCACGAAGGCACTTGTCGGAGACTGGGGCATGTCTTGGACGGTTGCGTTCGGACAGCCCGTGGGACGGCTCATCGAGAGCCGCCTCGGTAACACCTTGCTGCTGATGGGACTGTCTGCGGTCTTCTCGCTGGCCATCGCGCTGCCCATCGGCATCATCTCTGCGGTGCGGCCCTACTCCATCTGGGACTACCTCATCACCGCCTTCAGTTTCTTCGGGCTCTCCATGCCGACATTCTGGTTCGGGGTGATGATGCTCATCATCTTCTCGGTAGTTCTCGGATGGCTTCCCGCCGGCGGCGCAATCACGCCCGGCAAAGCCAACGACATCGTCGACCGGATCCGGCACCTCATCATGCCGGTGGTGGTCCTCAGCCTCGTGCAAGTGGCCGGACAGAGCCGCTTCATCCGGTCGAGCATGCTCGAGGTGCTCAAGCAGGACTACATCCGTACCGCCCGCGCCAAGGGTGTGCCGTGGGCGCGCGTCGTGCTGACTCATGGCCTTCGCAACGCCATCCTGCCGGTTATCACCCTGCTTGGCTTGGAGATCCCGCAACTGTTTGGTGGCGCGATCATCACCGAGACGATCTTCACATGGCCCGGGATGGGACGCCTTTTCTTCGAGGGTATCTCCAAGAATGACTGGCCCCTCGTGCAGGCAATCACGATGCTTTCGGCATTCCTTGTGGTCGGAGGCAATCTCCTGGCTGATCTCGCCTACGCCGTTGTCGATCCGCGGATCCGGTACGAATGATCGCCGGAAGATCCTGCCTGACAAAACCGGGTCTTGACCGATGAGTGCGTCAGCCATGACCGTCCCGATGCCGCCCGCCTTTGACGACGACGTCCTGGCGACCGAGGAGGTCTCTCAGGCGCGTCTGGTTTGGCGACGTTTCCGGCGCCACCGCCTGGGTCTTCTCGGCATCACGGTCATTGGCATGATCGCCCTCGCCTGCGTCCTCGCACCGTGGATTGCGCCATATACCTTCGACAAGCCGGACACCTCGAACATCATGGGGACTCCGAGTGCAAGTCATTGGCTTGGCACGGATGAACTTGGGCGTGATGTCCTGAGCCGGCTCCTCTATGCCGGGCGCATCTCGCTGCTTGTCTCCCTGGTAGCCACGTTGCTTTCGATCGTGATCGGCGTCCTGGTCGGCAGCATCGCGGCGTACTTCGGTGGCGCTCTGGATACCTTGCTGATGCGCTTCACCGACATCATGCTGTCGCTGCCAAGCCTTCCGCTGCTGCTGATCTTCAGCAAGACGTTGCGCGATTTCGGCCCCTTGCGACGCGCCCTCGGTGACAACACGAGTGTGGTGATCATCATCACCGTGCTGACGATCTTCGGATGGATGAACGTCGCGCGCCTCGTCTACGGAAGTGTCCTGTCACTCAAGGCACGCGAGTTCACCGAGGCATCACGCGCGCTTGGGGCATCGAGTTTCCGGATCATCTTCACGCACCTCGTACCGAACTCGGCGGCGCCGATCATCGTTGCGATGACCCTCGGCATCGGGTCGCGGATCATTGCCGAGGCAAGCCTGAGTTTCCTCGGTCTCGGCATTGTCCCGCCCAATCCCAGTTGGGGAAGCATGCTGTCGGGCGTGCAGGCATACATGTTCCGCAATCCGTGGCTGGCCTTCTACCCTGGCCTGACCATCCTGATCGTCGTCCTGGCGATCAACTTTGCCGGCGACGCACTGCGCGATGCCCTCGACCCTCGCCTGAAGAACTGATGCAGACTCCAATGAGCGAACGATCCCTCACGCCCCACCCATACCCGCCAGATTCAGATGCCCCTGCGTCCCCGGCAGCCTTGCAGGCTCCCCCCCTGCTTGAGGTCCGTGGCCTCCAGACGCACTTCGCCACCACCGACGGTCTGGTCAAGGCGGTGGATGGGGTTGATTTCGCCATCCGTCCGGGCCAGACGCTTGGGCTCGTTGGAGAATCTGGATGCGGCAAGAGCGTGACCGCGCTGTCGATCATGCGGCTGATCGCTGCGCCGGCGGGCCGGATTGCGGGTGGATCGATCCTGTTCGAGGGGCGTGATCTTGTCGGGATCGGCGATGCCGAGATGAATACCGTCAGGGGTGCCCGCATCTCGATGGTGTTTCAGGAACCGATGACATCCCTGAACCCGTTGCAACGCGTTGGCGATCAGGTGGCCGAGGCGGTCCGGCTCCACGAGAAGGTTTCGGCCCGGGCCGCCCGCGACCGCGCAATCGAGATGTTCAAGGCAGTTGGCATCCCTTCGCCGGAACAGCGCCACGATGCCTACGCGCACGAGCTTTCGGGTGGAATGCGCCAGCGGGTGATGATCGCGATTGCCTTGGCGTGCCGTCCAGCCCTGCTGATTGCCGACGAACCGACGACCGCCCTTGACGTCACAATCCAGGCACAGATCCTCGACCTCCTGCGTGACCTTCAGGCGGAGTTCGGCATGGCCGTATTGCTGATCACGCACGACCTCGGGGTGATCGCCGAGATGGCGACTGACGTGGCGGTGATGTATGCCGGACGGGTGGTTGAACAGGCGCCGGTGGCCCAGTTGTTCAATGCCCCGGAACATCCCTATACCAAGGGCCTTCTGGCAAGCATCCCCACCCTTGAGATGTTGCGCGACGTCCGGTTGTCGGTCATCAAGGGCAATGTGCCGAACTTGTACAACCTGCCGTCGGGGTGCACCTTCGCACCCAGGTGTCCATCGGTGATGGCCCGGTGTCGCCAGGATGCCCCCAACCTGCTGCCGGTCGGTGGACAGGGTGCGGGTGCGCACCTTGCCCGATGCTGGTTGCATGAGTCCTGAGGTGACGGGAATGGATACCGAAGCACGCCCAGAGCTCCTGCCCATCGCCCCTGAGTCGGACATGCGACGCTCGGCCCTGCCCCTGGACATGGGTTCCGGGTCCCCGGCCCTCCTTTCGGTCAGCAATCTCGTGAAGCACTACCCCGTCCGCAAGGGTCTCCTTCGTCGTGAGGTCGCGCGGGTCCGCGCGGTCGACGGGGTGTCATTCGACGTCAGGGCTGGCGAGACATTCGGACTGGTGGGTGAGTCCGGTTGTGGCAAGACCACCGCCGGGAGAACAATCCTGCGGCTGATCGAACCGACTTCCGGCACAGTCTCATTTGCTGGAGAGGATGTGAGCCGCTTGCGTGGCAGTGCCCTCAAGGCGATGCGACGGAACATGCAGATCATCTTCCAGGATCCGTTCGGATCGCTCGATCCGCGCATGCCCGTGGGAAGCATCATTGCCGAGGGACTGGTGGTGCACGGCATTGGAGACCGCGCCGAACGGGATGCCCTTGTCAAGCAGGCGATGCAGCAGGTAGGTCTCCGCCCTGAGTACGCGAGACGCTACCCGCACGAGTTCTCTGGTGGCCAACGTCAGCGGATCGGGATCGCGCGGACGCTCGTCCTGCGTCCGAAACTGATCGTGTGTGACGAACCGGTCTCCGCACTCGACGTCAGCATCCAGAGCCAAGTGCTGAATCTCCTCAAGGACATCCAGAGAGACCTCGGCCTGACCTACATCTTCATCGCGCACAACCTGGCCGTCGTGAAGTACATCGCGTCGCGCGTCGGAGTGATGTACCTGGGCAAACTGGTGGAGACAGCGTCTTCGGACGACCTCTACCGCGAACCACTGCACCCGTACACCCGCGCGTTACTGTCGGCGATTCCACAGGCGAAGCCACCGCTACCCGGTGAGCCCCGCCGTGAAAGGATCGTCTTGGGCGGAGATGTTCCCAGTGCGCTGAACCCCCCGTCCGGGTGCCGGTTCCACACGCGCTGCCCAGTCGCAATGGACCGGTGCCGCACCGAGGAACCGGTGACCCGCGACATGGGTGGCGGGCATACGGTGGCGTGCCACCTGTACTAGGCGGATGCGTCGTCGCTGTCGTCGTCGTTCAGGTCATCCTCGCCAGCGGGCAATCCGTGATCTTCCGTTTCCGGTTGGGGTGAGGGAAGCAGGAAGGTTTCGTCGGGGTTCTGTGCCGAAGCGCGGACCAGATCATCCGGCAGCGACTTCTTCGGGGTCACTCCCATCCCCTTCAGGCGTTCGGCACGTCCGATCAAGTTTCCGTTCCCGGACACAAGCTTGTTTGTGGCGGCGGCGTGGGCCGTGGATGCCTGGGCGATCCGCGCACCGACCTTTTCTAGGTCATCAACGAAGTCCTTGAACTTGTCATAAAGGTTCCCAGCCATTTTCGCGATCTCCATCGCGTTGCGGGTCTGCGATTCCTGGTTCCAGAGGTGCTTGATCGTCCTGAGTGCGAACAGGATTGTCGTTGGTCCGGCGAACAGGATGTTGCGTCCCCACGCATCCTCGTACAGGTTCGGACGCGTCCCCAATGCCAGGGCAAATGCACCCTCGATAGGCACGAACATCACCACGAAGTCGAGGGAGTCGATTCCGTAGAGGCGTTGGTACGCCTTTGGTGACAGTCCCTTCATGTGCTGGTCGATGGAGGCCACCAGGTTCTTCGCAGCGGTCTCACGTTGGGCATCATCGGCTGCCTCGACGTATTGCAACCACGCGTTCAGCGACACCTTCGAGTCGATAACCACCTTGCGTCCGCTGGGGAAGTTGACCACCACGTCGGGCCGGACCAGTGCGCCTTCGTCATCTTGGACCGAGACTTGAGTGTCGAACTCGATGCCCTCGCGCAAACCCGCCGCCTTGAGGATGGTCTCCAGGATCAGTTCACCCCAGTCCCCCTGGGTCTTGCTGGATCCGCGCAGTGCCTTGGTCAGGTTGGTGGTTTCGGTAGTGAGCGCCACGTTCAGGTCGGTCACCTGCTTGAGTTGCTCACCAAGGGCACCAATCTTGGCGGCTTCGGCAACTTGCGCCTCCTGCGCCTTGGCCTGGAATTCGGCAAGCTTCTCGCTGAGCGGCTTGAGGAGTGCCCCGATCTTCTCGTCGCTGACCTTGGTGAGGGTCTCCGACTTTTCGGCAAGCATGGCGTTGGCAAGGTTCGTGAAATGGATCGTGAACTCTTCCTTCGCGGCAACCAACGCGTCGAGTTTCTCCTGATGCGACTTCGTGTCCTTCTCGATCACCGTCTCGAGTTCCCGGACGCGCGTCTGGGCGGAGGCGAGTTCGCTACGTGCCTTGACGATTTCGGCGCGCGCCGTGTCGCGTTCGGTGACCAGGTCGGTGTTCGTGGTCCTTGCCGTTGCCAGGCCCGCCTCGGCGGTCTCGGCGCGGGACCGGAAGCCCGCGGACTCGCGTTGGGTCTCCGCCAGGGTTGCTTCGGTGCGTACGAGGCGGACCTTCAGGTCTTCGAAGGACTCCAGGCGGGTCTGGGCCTGCGTCAGTTCCTGCTGCAGGCCTGTACGGTCAACCAGGGCGCGCTGTTCGGCCTCGATGATGGCACCCCGGGACCGGTAGGTGGTCAGTAGCCACACGACGACTGCGACGAAGACGATCACTCCAAGGATCAGGACGAGGTTCGCGGTTTCCATGGTGCCTCCAGTACGGTTTGGGCTCTTGCGATATGTATCGAACGTGCAAAAAAATGCTCACGCAAACGTACCAGAGTTTGGTCACGGATGGTCAGTCATGGTCGGACGCGAAGTCCATGGCTTTTCAGACAGTCCCTTGATCGCGATCTATCCGGCCGACGTTGGCAAAGCTAGCCGGTCCAGTCTCGCCATGAGACGCCCGATGGATCACGAGGCGTTCGGCCTGGTGTCGCCGTACCGCTTGGTCGACCTCAACCGGGTTCCATTGACGGAAAAGTCGTGCCCGAAGGTCGTAGAGGACCGGCGCGTGGGCCGGATCACCCCCAAGGTCGTGGAACTCGCCGGGATCGGTTTCGAGGTCGAAAAGGATTGGCGGGTCATCCAGGCTGTAGATCAGCTTGTAGCGTCCATGGCGGAGCATCGCGACGGGTGACGCCACGCCATGCGCGAGATACTCGGCAAAGACTTCGCCGGGCCATGATGTGATCGCACCCTGATCACCGCGCGCCAAGGGCAACAGCGACGACCCGTCCATTCCTGGCAGGCGGTCGGCCCCGGCCATTTCGACAATTGTCGCGATCAGGTCCACATGCGACACCGGTTCATCCACGCGCCGACCGACCACGTTCGCGTGTCCGGCGATGATGAGTGGCACCCGCACCGAATGTTCGTAGAAGTTCGATTTGCGCCACATGCCGTGTTCGCCGGCCATCTCGCCGTGATCACTCGTGTAGATGATCACCGTGTTTCCAAGTTGCCCCGTTGCCTCCAGGGTGTCGACAAGCACCCCCACTTGGTCATCAAGGTAGGTGCACAGGGCGTAGTAGCCGTGCCGTGCACGCCTCACCTCGTCATCGGTGAAGTCGGCGAGGCCGAAGGCACCCCGCATCCGCTGCATCACTGGCGGCAGGGCGGCGAGGTGACCTTCCGGGATGACTGGCAGGTCGATGGCACCGGTGTCGTAGAGGTCCCAGTACGCCTGAGGTGCGACCAGGGGGAAATGTGGCGCGATGTACCCCACGTGCATCGCCCAGGGCTGTTCACTGCGGGAAGCCTCGGTGATGTAGCGCACCGAGGCTTCAGTTACCCCGTCGTCGACATCAAGTTCGCGCGTACGACCCGGTCCGGCCTGCGCGACGCCTGGCCAGGGGTGAGGGGATATCGGCACCCCCTGCGACCAGTCGGCCTGCCCGTGCGATTGTGACCCGTGCAGGTCAAAGGCAATCTGCTCCCGGAAGCCGTGCAACTGGCCGGGATCGGGAAAGTGCTGCTTGCCCGCGAGGACGCAGTCATACCCGACGGCGCGGAGGGCGTGTGCCCAGGTGGCGGCATCGAGGGAGAGATGACTGGTGTTGTCCCATCCGCCGGGATTGCGGTGGACATGGCGCCCGGTCATGAAACTCATGCGACTGGGGGTGCACAGCGGTGACGCGCAGTAGGTGTTCGAGAACATCACACCGCGGGCCGCCAAACGGTCCAGATGGGGTGTCCGGACAAGCGGGTGCCCGCCAAACCCACTGAACTGTGGGGCGTGTTCGTCACTCATGATGACGAGGATGTTTGGTGGTCGGGTCGTCATGCGGGCCAGTGTATTCGAGGCGATCCGTACCGGCGTCTTGCCTGCCTGTCACGTGCAATGTTTCCACTTCCCGGCCGGCACGGGACATCAATCTCCAGACATGGGTGCGGATCAGCAAGACCGGGCAGTATTGGCTTGTGAATGGTCCCAAGGAGTTCGCGACCTATGGTGTCGTTCGGGACCTGTGCAACCTGATCTTCGTGCCGTGGGATTGGCAGGTGTTCCAACATCCGGTCCCCTTTTGTGACGAAGAGGAGGCGTTCTGGATCCGGACCGACCTTGCGCCGGGTGCGAAGCGGGACTAGCCGCAGGTGCCAGTATCGGTGACTGGGGCTTGCGGCGGGCCTTTGCCGGACGCCCGCTTGTACCGGTGGGTGTGACCGGGTGGGCCATCCTGATGGAGAACCCGCTGCCCTGATGGCGTCCCGAACGGCCATCTGGTCGTGTTCCGACCGTTCGCGGCCCCGCCCATGCGTCGGGTGGGGCCACCCCCAAAACCCGTCCCGTCCACGGGACCCGGCTTCCAAGCACGCGCCACGGGATCCCGGCACGGGGTGGTCTGCCGCCTCGCAGGCACCGAGTGCACCTGGCCCTAGCCGCGCGTTGCCAGGCGACGGCCCAGGAAGACGGTTGCGACGATGGCGAGGCCGAAGGTGATGGTCACCGCGTCGAGGGTTTCGCCGAGCAACGGGACGGAGAAGATCATTCCGAGGATGGGTTGCACCAGTTGCACCTGGCTGATCCGGACCGTGCCACCAAGGGCGAGACCCCGGTACCAGAAGAAGAAGCCGGCCCACATGGACCCGACGGAGACATACAGGAACCCGAGCCAGGCCGCGGTTGAGACATCTGTGGTTGGCCATGACCAGATTGCGATCGGGAGGGTCACCGGCAGGGAGACGACACAGCCCCAGCAGATCACCTGTTCGGCCGTCATGGTGCGGGCCAGCCGCGCACCGTAGACGTACCCGGTGGCGGCGCAGAAGGTTGAGAGGAAAAGGAGGAGGTCGGCCGGGTTGAACCCGCCAAGGGTCGCACCGGTCTTGACAAACGGGAAGGCCATGACGAGTGCGCTGCCCAGGGCGGCAACTGCCCAGAAGATTCCCGGCGGTCGCTGGCGGTTCACCCATGCCCCGATGGCCGCGGTTGCGAGTGGCAGGAACCCCAGGATGGCGCTGCCGTGCACCGATTCCACGTAGCGCATCGCCACGGACATGCATAGTGGAAATCCGATGACGACCCCGCCGGCGATGAAGGCAAGCGGCACGCGGTCGGCCCGGGCTGGCCTCGGTGCGCGGGTGACAGCGAGATAGACGATGGAGAGGGCGCCGGCTACTACTGCCCGCCCGAATGCCACGAAGACCCCGGAGAGTTGCGGCGCATCGGTCGAACCGGTCGCCAGCCGGGTCATCGGCAGGCTGAGTGCGAAGATCACGACGCCGATGAAGCCGATGATGAACCCGCGCCGGATGTCCGGAGCGGCGACTGACGCGAAGGCCAGATCCTTGGGGGCCGTGGGAACAGCCGTTGTCTCCAAGCCGTCGCCCGGGTGCGCTAGAGGTTTCGCTCGGGCAGTCATGTCGTGTGGGTCTCGGTTCCAGACCCCCACAGGATACGTCCGACTTCCGACCGGGGAATGACCGCCGGGATCAAGGTGGCCTATCCGGTGCCCTCGCAAGGTGTCCTGACCACGGAGGCCGTCCGAGGTGCGAGTGGTTGCGACTCACTCGGCATGTGGCCCAATACCGACGCGGCGCCCAGGCGGTCAGGCAGTCCGGGGCATGGTGAAGAAGCGGTTGGCGTCGACCGAGACGGGCACCTGGGTGGTGATGCGTTGGGCCCGGAGCTGAGCGCGGACCCGCGCGGCCGACGTCTCCGATGGGACGATGATCCCCTCGATCAGGTCCGCGGTCACGAAGTCGGGCACGAGAAGGGTCGCCTGCATCGCCGACTTGATCCGTTCGTCATTGCCGGTTCGGACCCGCGCGCCAGGGTTCCCTTCGAAAACGGACCATGAGGTTGCACGGATGGCGTTGAGGTCGA
>Ga0209190_1001503_pt1 | contig 16194 bp, 12 predicted proteins | sample M_140205_XF_Meta_FD_187315 | JGI IMG/M metagenome (GOLD analysis project Ga0209190, IMG submission 187315) | Freshwater microbial communities from Lake Montjoie, Canada to study carbon cycling - M_140205_XF_MetaG (SPAdes) (version 2) | ecosystem: Environmental > Aquatic > Freshwater > Lake... | reverse complement strand
CCCTTCGCCCGTGTTCGATTTGCCGCCAATGCGGTTCATCGCAATGGCCAGATTGGTGTGCGCCTCGGTTGAAATCGACCCTAACGACATGGCGCCCGTGGCAAAACGTTTGACGATCTCGGCCGCCGGCTCAACCTCTTCGATCGGCACCGGCTGGCAACGATCCAGCTGGAATTCAAACAAGCCGCGCAACGTCATGTGCCGCTTCGACTGATCATTGATGATCTGCGAATATTCCTGGAAGGTCGAGAACGAACTGCTGCGCGTCGACTGCTGTAGTTTGGCGATAGCGTCTGGCGTCCACATGTGTTCTTCGCCGCGTACGCGAAATGCATATTCTCCGCCGGCTTCAAGCGCACTAGCCAGCACCGGGTCATTGCCAAAGGCACCGCGGTGAATACGCAGCGCTTCCTCGGCAACTTCAAACACGCCGATGCCTTCCACATTCGAGGTAGTCCCGGCGAAATATTTGTCAATCAATGTGCGCGACAATCCGACGGCTTCAAAAATCTGCGCACCGGTGTAAGACATATAGGTCGAAATGCCCATCTTGGACATCACTTTACGAAGACCTTTGCCGATCGCTTTGACGAAGTTTTTAATCGCCTTCTTGCTGTCGAAGTCTGCCCCGAACAAGCCGCGTTTACCCATATCAAGCAACGTTTCCATAGCGAGATACGGGTGGATCGCTTCTGCACCGTAGCCACCGAGGAGGGCAAAATGGTGAACTTCGCGTGCCGACCCGGTTTCTACGACGAGTCCGGTGGACGTGCGCAAACCTTTCGCCACCAGATGCTGATGGATGGCAGAAACCGCAAGCAGCGCAGGAATTGCGACCTGATCACGGTTCACCCTGCGATCTGAAATTATCACGATCGAGTAACCGCTGCGCACGGCGTCTTCTGCTTGCGCACACAAGGAGGCGAGACGCGCTTCGATGGCATGGTTACCCCATGCGGCCGGATAACAAATGTCGAGTTCGTAGCTCTTGAATTTGCCCTGCGTATAGCGATCGATGTGGCGGATTTTTTCCATTTCGAAAAAATCAACTACCGGCTGGTTGACCTCAAGCCGTAACGGCGGATTTAGCTCATCAATGCCCAGCAGGTTCGGTTTGGGGCCGATGAAGGAAACCAGCGACGTCACCAATTCTTCGCGGATCGGATCGATCGGTGGATTGGTAACCTGAGCGAACAATTGCTTGAAGTAGTTGTATAGCGGTTTGTTTTTGTCCGACAAAACCGCCAGCGGCGAGTCGTTGCCCATCGAGCCGGTCGCCTCTTCACCGTTGAGGGCCATTGGTGTCATCAGGAACTTGAGGTCTTCCTGGGTATAACCAAAGGCCTGCTGGCGATCCAGCAATGACACGGCGGAGCGATCGGGTTGCTGGCGGTCGCTTTCGACATCATCGAGTTTGACGCGTATGCGATCGATCCATTCGCCATAAGGTTTGGCGTCGGCGAGCGTGTCCTTGAGTTCTTTGTCGTCAATAATGCGACCTTTTTCAAGATCGACCAGGAACATCTTGCCCGGCTGCAGACGCCATTTCTTGACGATTTTTTCTTCGGGGATGGGCAGACAGCCGCATTCTGAACCCATGATAACCAGATCGTCCTCTGTGACGATATAACGAGCCGGCCGCAGTCCGTTGCGGTCCAGCGTCGCACCAATCTGGCGGCCATCAGTAAACGCCATCGCTGCCGGGCCGTCCCACGGTTCCATCATCGCGGCATGATATTCGTAAAAGGCACGCCGGTTTGTATCCATAAGCGAATGACTCTCCCACGCCTCCGGGATCATCATCATCATGGCGTGAGATACTGAATATCCGCCCATCACTAGCATTTCGAGCGCATTGTCGAACGAGGCAGAATCGGATTGACCGTCATAAATCAGCGGCCATAGTTTTTCTAGATCCTTGCCGAGAATGGGGCTTGAAATAGCGCCCTGCCGGGCGCGTATCCAGTTGACGTTGCCGCGCAGGGTGTTGATTTCGCCATTGTGCGCGACCAAGCGGAATGGATGCGCGAGATCCCACGTCGGGAAGGTGTTTGTAGAGAAACGCTGGTGCACCAGAGCAAGGGCCGAAACCACACGGCTGTCCTGCAGGTCCTCGTAGTAGGCGCCGACCTGATCCGCAAGCAACATGCCTTTATAGACAATTGTGCGAGCCGACATTGACGGTACGTAGAATTCTTTGCCGTGGGCCAGATTGAGCGCTTGAATCGCATGGCCGGAGCTTTTGCGAATGATGTAGAGCTTACGCTCGAGCGCGTCGGTCACGGTGACGCCGCGCCCGCGCCCAACGAAGACCTGGCGAATCACCGGTTCTATTTTCTTGACTGACTCTCCAAGGCTGCTGTTATCCCTCGGAACATCGCGCCAACCGAGCAAAATCTGCCCTTCTTCCTTGATTGAGCGCTCGATTTCGTACTCACAAGCGAACCGCGACGCTGGTTCCTGCGGCAGAAATACCATGCCGACGCCATACTGGCCGGCTGCGGGCAGTTTAATTCCTTGCTTTGCCAACTCTTCACGGAATAGGGCGTCAGGAATCTGCAGCAATATACCCGCGCCGTCGCCGGCGAGTGGGTCGGCGCCGACGGCGCCACGATGGGTCAGATTCCTGAGAATCTGCAAACCTTGTTCAACAATGGCGTGCGATTTCGCGCCTTTGATGTGTGCGACAAAACCGACGCCACAAGCGTCGTGTTCATTGGCGGGATCATACAATCCCTGGGCACAGGGCGGCTGCGTCACGGGCTACCTCGCGGGTAAAAAAGGCCGGTTGAAAGCCAACCGGCCTGAATTTGCAATAATTACGGCGAAACCCCAGAAATATACAGACATAGGGGACGGACTTCAAGCCCTTGAAATGCCTTGATAATCAATGACGCCTTCCGCCGACCGCAACCTGTTGTTGCGACGCGGCAAAAGCCCCCTAGATTTCGTCTACCGCGAACAACCGACGGTGCTCACGCATCGCGTAGCGATCGGTCATCCCGGCAATGTAATCGGCCACCATGCGGGGTTTGTCACCCCGGGCATTGGTTTGGTATTTGGGGGGCAGTAATTGCGGATCGGCCAGAAAGGCGTCGAATAGTTCATTCACTACGCGGCGAGCCTTCGCCGTCATCCGGCATACCTGGTAATGCCGGTAGAGGTTGTCGCGCAGGAATTTTTTGAGTTCCTGATGTTGCCGGGCCAGCGGTTCGCTAAAAGCGACCAGCAGCGGTGCTTTTTGCACGTCTTCAACGGATTGTGGCCGAAACTTGCGAATATTGCTGGCGGTTTGGTTGGTGAGATCGATGACCAGAGTGCTGATCATACGACGGATTGTTTCGTGAACCAGTCGCCTCGCATCGAGCTTAGGATACGCGTCCAAGACCTGTTTTTTGTGGCGGGCAAAAAGACTGATTTCGGATAATTGCTCAATATTGAGCAGGCCTGAGCGCAAGCCGTCGTCCACGTCGTGATTGTTATAAGCCAGCTCATCAGCGAGGTTGGCCAGTTGTGCTTCCAGCGACGGGCGTCGCCGTTTGATAAAGCGCTCGCCGACATCGCCGAGCAGGCGCGCATTTTTTAGCGCGCAATGTTTGAGTATCCCCTCGCGCGTTTCAAAACATAAATTCAATCCATCAAAAGCGGCATAGCGACGCTCAAGAATATCTACCACCCGCAACGATTGCAGATTGTGCTCGAAGCCCCCATAAGGCCGCATGCAGCGGTTTAGCGCATCCTGACCGGCATGTCCGAACGGGGTATGGCCCAGATCGTGCGCGAGGGAAATGGCTTCCACCAAATCTTCATTGAGGCGCAGGCTGCGCGCGACTGATCGCGCGATCTGTGCGACTTCGAGGCTGTGAGTGAGGCGCGTGCGAAAGAGGTCTCCCTCGTGATTGACGAATACCTGTGTCTTGTATTCAAGGCGACGGAACGCTGTCGAATGAATGATACGGTCCCGGTCACGCTGAAATTCAGTCCGTCCATCTGGGGCGGCTTCTTCCACGCGCCGTCCACGTGACGCTTTGGGGCTTACCGCATAGACCGCAAGGTCAAGCATGATGAAGGGAATCCTGGAGTGCGCTTTCAACTACCTCTCGGGGGACATCAGCGGTCAGGAACGCACGGCCCATTTCCTTCATCAGGATAAACCGCAGCTTTCCGCCTTCTACTTTTTTGTCGTGGCCCATCAGCTCAAGATAGCGATTCGTACCGAGATCGGGAATCGTAACCGGCTGCCGGGCGCGTTCCAATATGGCGGTGATCCGACCCACATCGTCAGCACGCAGGAGGCCCAGCCGTTGAGACGTGCGCGCCGCAACGACCATACCGGCTGCGACAGCTTCTCCATGCAGCCATGCGCCATATCCCATGCCAGCCTCAATCGCATGACCAAAAGTATGACCGAGATTAAGCAGCGCGCGTTCACCCGTTTCTTCACGTTCATCGGCGGCGACAACAGCAGCCTTGTTTTCGCAGGAACGCTGGATGGCAAAAGCCATTGCTGCCGGATCGCGTGAATTTAGCGCATCAATATTTGACTCCAGCCATTCAAAGAATGGCAGATCGCGTATCAGGCCGTACTTGATGACTTCCGCAAGCCCGGCACCTAGTTCACGCTCCGGTAATGTGCCGAGGGTCGCGGTATCTGCGATGACAGCTTGCGGCTGGTAAAAAGCGCCGATCATATTTTTACCCTGCGGGTGATTGACTGCGGTTTTGCCACCCACTGAAGAGTCGACAAGTGCCAACAGGGTGGTTGGTACTTGGATGAAAGGGACGCCGCGCAAATAAGTCGCTGCCGCAAATCCGGTGAGGTCGCCAACGACACCGCCACCAAGGGCAATCAATGCCGTCTTGCGTTCACAGCGCGCAGTTAATAGCGCGTCGAAAATTGAATTTAGCGATTGCCAGTCCTTGTGTTGCTCGCCCGCCGGGATAATGATGGGCGTCACGGTGATGCCGAACGCTGTGAGCGTTGCGGTCAATTTTTCCAAATATAGTGGGGCAACATTACTGTCGGTGACGACGGCCGCGCGTTTTTGCGGCAAGTGTTGAGTGATCAAAGCGCTTTGCGTGAGCAAATCTTTCCCGATATAAATCGGATATGTGCGGCTTCCCAGGGAGACTTTTAAAGTATGCATTTTGAATTCATGGCTGTTCAATCGGCGGCCCTCGCATTTCCGGCGGAAGCAGTTCGGTATGTTCCTGTAGCCGCTGTTGCAGCCGTTGCGCTAAGGTACGCACGCTTTGGCTACCGGTGTCTTCAATGATCGAGGCAATTTCACGGTAGAGCGGATCACGCTCTAAAAAAAGCTGTTCAAGCTTCCCCAGGGGATCCGCCGTTTGTAGCAACGGGCGGTTGCGATCGTTGCGTGTACGTTGCCAGAGGTCGGAAGGCGAAGCGCGCAGGTAAATGACGGTGCCGTGACTGGCAAGCTCGCGCCGGTTTTCGGCACTAATAACCGCGCCCCCGCCAGTGGCGAGAACGACATTCTGAAGCTTAGTCAGCTCACTCAACACCGATGTTTCGCGAGCGCGAAAACCCGGCTCACCTTCGATTTCGAAAATCAACGGGATCTTGACGCCGGTTCGGCGTTCTACTTCGTGGTCGCAATCATAGAACGTCTTTCCAAGATTCTTGGCCAGATAACGACCGACGGACGTTTTGCCCGCTCCCATTAATCCAACCAGATAGATATTTTCTGGGGCCAATGCGTTGTTGAGCGGCTTTTCGAGAGGCTGTGGCATCCCGTCATTTTATCCCGAATTGACTCCCGCACTTAATCGAGACGGACAAAAAAACCCGGCCATCGGGCCGTTTTTTTTGCAATAAAGCTAGGAATTAACGCAGGCCCAAATTGCTTTTTACAATTTTCGGGCTGATAAAAATCAGCAGTTCACTTTTGTTGTCTGTTTTTGAATTGTTACGGAAGAGGAAGCCGATAAACGGCGCATCGCCCAAAAGCGGGATTTTTGTAGTCGTATTGCTTTCTGTTTGCGAATAAATACCGCCAATCACAACGGTCCCGCCGTTCTGCACCAGCACCGACGTTGTGATCTGTTTGGTATCAATCGAGGGGCCTGATGATGTTACGGTGCCTACACTGTCTTTATGAATATTTAAATCCATGATGACATTGTCGTCGGGGGTAATTTGTGGTTTTACCTTCAGACTGAGCGACGCAGATTTGAAGGAAACGCTGGTCGCACCACTGGAGGTGGCCTGTTGATAAGGAATTTGCGTGCCCTGTTCGATGGTTGCTTCGACTTGATCAGCAGTAATGACCCTCGGACTGGAGATGATCTTTCCTTTGCCGTCCGCCTGGAGCGCCGACACCTCCATGTTGATAAAGCGCGTCAAGCCTTCGTTAAACAGGATCATTGAAAATACGCCGGGTGTGGAGCCGTTTAGACCAGTCGTCGGCAGGTTTACGCCGAGCGACTGGGTAAGCGTAGGAATGGGTGATGCGATCTGTGTTGTGGTGTACGCGGTTGCATCGAGAGAGCCGCCATAGGTTACGCGATTAGAGCTATTAACCAAGCCTTGTCCGCCGGCGCGGTCGTTTAAGCCCAAACGAGCACCGAGGTTACGACTGAACGTGTCGGAAGCCTCAACGATGCGCGCTTCAATTAAAACCTGACGTACCGGGATATCAATCTTCTTGATGAGCGCCCTGACTTGTTCGAGTCTGCTGGGTGTGTCTTGTACGAATAGCGTATTGGTTCTTGCATCAACCACTGCGCTGCCGCGTTTTGAAAGGATAGGTTGCGCTTTGTCGCCAACCAGTTTTTGCAGTGCATCAGCTTTCTGGTAGTTGAGCTGGAATGATTCAGTTCTAACCGGTTCCAAGTCTGCGATTTGGGCTTGAGATTCAAGCGCAAGCTTCTCTTTGGTCGCAAGCTCGTCACGGGGTGCAATCCACACCACGTTGCCGTTTTTGCGCATGTCGAGCCCTTTGGTCTGCAAGATAATGTCCAAGGCTTGATCCCACGGCACATCTTTTAGACGCAGGGTTAGGTTGCCGCCTACGGTGTCGCTGGTAATGAAATTAAATCCCGTAAAGTCGGCGATGACCTGTAACACCGCACGCACTTCGACATTTTGAAAATTGAGCGATAGCTTCTCGCCCGTATAGCCAACTTTTGATCCCTGTATCAGTTTGGTCGGGTCTTCAACAATCGGTTTGATTTCCACGATAAAGCGGTTGTCGGTTTGATAGGCCGAGTGTTCCCACAACCCTTTAGGTTCTATCGTAATGCGGGAATTGCCCGCTTGTACGAACGCATCGATGGTCTGTACCGGCGTAGCAAAATCCAATACGTCGAGCCTGCGCTCAAGATTTTTCGGCAGAGAAGTATTGGCAAACTCGATGATCAGGTTTTTGCCCTGCTGACGTAAATCTATGCCGACCGCATTATCCGAAAGATCAACAATAATTCGGCCTTCGCCGTTAGGACCGCGGCGAAAACTGATATCCCGTAATGCATGGCGATCGTCATTTGGTTTCGCCTCTGCGAAGTGAGACGTCACGGGCGCCGCAGTATTTGCGGTCGCTCCGGCGGGCCTTGTTCCCTGCAAAGTGATGATCACAGCCTTACCGTCGATACGGGTGTCATAGCCTAGTGGCTTGGTGAGATTCATCACCACGCGAGTGCGATCGCCGGCTTGCACGATGTTCATCAGGCGCAAATCACCCTCACCGACTTCGCGCGTATTTTTGCCAAGCCCATTAGCGGTGCCTGCGAAGTCAAAGGCGATACGTGGTGGATCATTTACGGTAAAACCAACCGGAGGATTGGCGGGTGCGGTTTTGAGCGTTATGCGGACCACAATGTTGCCGCCTTGTTGGCCGGCAACATCGATCGCCTCGATGCTGTTCGGCAATGCTTGCGCCGTGCTTTGGCTCCAAGAGCCTGTGGCTGGCAGGCACATTGCCAGTGCCATTGCGATACGAGCCGAAATGGCTAAAAGTTTGTTACGGATACTCATAGTCTTGCTCCTGTCTTAGCTGCGCGCGCGGCACAAATACACGCCATGCCCAACGGATTTTGTGTCTACTCAACCAGTGTGATAGTACTGATGCGCTCAGTCCAATCGCCGCCGCTATCCTGAACGATTTCCTTAAGTTTTATAGCTGTTTCGCTGATTTCCGTAATTAGGCCGAAGTTTTGCCCCATGTAATTACCAGATTTCACGCGAAACAAATTGTTATCCGGACTTTTGATCAAGGCAAAATTGGCTTTACCTTGTTGTAAAGCCCCGACCATTCGCAGATTTTCTATCGGGTAAGACTCAAGAGGTTCTTTGCGCCGGTTCAAATCCGGCTGGATTCCGCCTGAGGTCGCTGATTTTTGGGGCTCGATTTTGCGCGGCTTGAACGGGTCGACCAGCTCGTAGGCGTTGTAATTGAATGGTTCGTAAGGTTTGACGTCCGGCAAGGGTGGGATTCGCCCACGTGGCAGCGAATCAGACTCTTTAACAAATTGGCGAAGATCAGAATATTGCTCTCCACTGCATGAAGCTAGCGCAATAAAAGAAACACCGATGAGCGCGGCGCGGAGCATCATTTTTTAGCTCCCTTGCTGTCTTTCGCGGATTTTTTCTGCTTGGCGATTTCATCTTCATCAAGGTATCGATAAGTTTTCGCCACAGCATCCATCGATAACACGCCAGTGAGTGACTGCGTCATGGCAATATCATTAAGCAGGACGATACGCGAAAGTCTGGAAATGTCGCTGGCGAAAGATCCCATGTCGTGGTAATTGCCTGTAACCCTGATGGTAATAGGCAGTTCTGCATAAAACTCTGAAATCGTTTCGTTAGCTGCGGGCCTGAATAATTCAAATTGCAGGCCGCGACCGAGTCCCGCCTGGTTTATGTCGGTTAGCAATGCTTCCATTTCTGATTTACTGGGCAGCTGCTTTAACAGCGTGCCAAAAGATTTTTCGATGTCATCGAGCTGCTTGCGGTAGGCATCGAGGTCTACCGCCTGTTTCTTCTTGTCCAGAAAAGTGTCGCGTAAGGTCAGCTCTTTTTGTTTTGACGCGTCGATGGCATCAACTTGATCCTGCCAGTCGAAAATGTAGCTTGCGGCGAGGCAGCCAATGAAGGCAAGTAAAAGCACCCCCAGCTTGGGTAGCGCTGGCCAATTACCGATGTCTTTCGGGTCGAGGCGTCTTAAATCATCTAGTGTCATCATGATTAATTATCTGAGTTGAACTAAACGATCAGACATCTCGATGTTTGCGGCGACGATGACGGTCGGCGCGGTCGCTGCCGAAAAAGCAGGGCTGCTGGCGGGGGAGAGTTCATGTCGCCTATCCGCCGGTGCAGTCAAAACCATAGTCTGCGCAAGCTCAGCCGTTGATGGCATGACACGTGCTGCGCCTGCGACCGGTTTCGCGGCGGGCTTTTTGCCCGGCGATTGATCTTCCTTGCTGCGAGTGAGCAAGACGCTCAGGCTGAATTCACTAAGCCGCGAATTCTTGTCCGCCAGCGCCTTGATTTCGATTAAAACGGGTTTTTCGAGATAGGGGGATGACTCCAGATTTCGCATGAAGGTAGACACACGGGCATTTGATTGCGCATAGCCGTTTACCGTCACTGTATTAACTTTTTGGCTTACGGATTTGAGATAGACCCCGTCCGGCAGCTGTCGTACCAACTGATCAAGCAGGTATACCGTTTCTGCACGGTTTGCTTGCAGCGATTCGACTATCTTCTTGCGTTGCAAAAGAGCAGAGGTTTGTTCTTTTAATTTTTTAATTTCGTCGATTTGTTTATCGAGTACAGCAATTTCGGATTCCAGATAACTGTTACGACCATCCTGTTCCTCGAGTTGCCCGCCCAAGTAGGAGTGCACCGCAAACCACGCCGCCGCGCCCAGCCCTATAACGGCTCCAAGCAATGCAAAAAACTCTTTTTGTTGCTGTTTCCGCCTAATTTCCCGATGCGGCAGCAGGTTTATGCGGATCATTCGTCGAATCTCCGCATAGCCAGACCACAGGCGACCATGAGGGAGGGCGCATCGGTTGTCAAATATTTAGGCCGGATTTTTGAAGACAGCGCCATGTTTGCAAAAGGATTCGCAATCAAGGTGCTGACCGAAGCGCGGCGACTTACGACTTCTGCAATACCGGCAATCGCTGCGCAGCCGCCCGCCATCACGATATGATTAACCTGGCTGAATTGAGTTGATGTGAAGAAAAACTGCAGGGCGCGTGCGACTTCAAGTCCAAGGGTGTCAAGGAAAGGCAGAAGCACTTCCGCATCGTAGTTATCCGGGAGTCCGCCGGCGCGTTTGGCCGCCTCTGCTTCTTCCGGCGACATACCGAAAACCCTTTGAATTTCCTGGGTAAGTTGATTGCCACCGAACGGCTGTTCACGCATGTAGATCGATTGGCCGTTGCGTAATACATTCATATTCATAACGGAAGTGCCAATATCGACGATCGCAATATTCAGGTCTTTTCCGTTGTCTGGGAGCTGTCGCGCAATCAGTTCAAAAGCCGTTTGCGTTGCGAACGACTCTACGTCGACTACGATAGGCTTTAGACCGGCGGCTTCCGCGGCTGCGATGCGGTCTTCAATCTTGTCTTTGCGCGATGCCGCAATCAGTATTTCAATGTCCTCAGGGTTATTCGGTGCCGGCCCTATTACCTGAAAATCCAGATTGACCTCGTCGAGAGCAAACGGGATGTACTGATTGGCTTCTGATTCGACTTGTATTTCGAGTTCGCTGTCGCTTTGTCCGGCGGGGACGTTGATTTTTTTTGTGATGACTGCCGCGGTAGGCAGTGCCAGGGCGATATTCTTGACGCTTGTTCCCATGCGTTTCCAGCCGCGTTTCATGCTATCACTGACCGCGTCCAGATTAATGATGTTGCCATCGACCACGGCGTCACGCGGCAGCGGCTCGATCACATAGCGCTCGACCCGGTAGAGGCCCTTGCTGGTCTCTACGATCTCTAACAGTTTGACCGCTGATGTGCTGATGTCGCAGCCAATCAAGGGCGGCGCCTTTGACTTGAAGAGGCGCTCAATAAATTCGAGGTCGAATTTCAATTTTCCCTTAAGCATGGGCAAGTTAGATGCAATTTACATAATTTACATTAAATACTAACAACAAGCATCGGGCAAGTAAAGTTTTTCCCCCCGCCTATTTTTTGCGAGATCCGCTGTCTATAATGCATTGGTTCAATATAGCGTAATCGCCCTGAAACTAGGCTTTAATTTCGCATGTTTTTCTTTAACTTGACCCATTAAGATGTTGTTATTTTACAACAATCTATAGGCTTAACCATATATCCATGTTTTCACGCTGGTGGCTTTTCCCGCTGGGTTTGCTCCTCTCATGCACGGCTGCTGCAGCATTAGTTATTGTTTTTGCAGCAATAATTGTCTCTCCCTCGCTACCGGATCTGAGTGTTCTCACGGACTATCAGCCTAAGGTGCCCCTGCGGATATTCAGTCTGGAAGGACAGCTCATTGGGGAGTTCGGTGAGGAACGCCGTGCGGTGGTCAAGATTGACGCTGTTCCGAAGAGTATGCGCGATGCCATTCTGGCGGCTGAAGACGACCGGTTTTATCAGCATGGAGGCGTTGATTATCTTGGTGTCATGAGGGCTGCGTTTTCCAATTTTGTTTCGGGCGGTGCGCGTCAGGGAGCCAGCACCATCACGATGCAGGTTGCGCGTAACTTTTTTCTCTCAAAAGAAAAAACACTGACACGGAAATTCACCGAGGTTCTGCTGGCGTTCAAAATAGAGCATAGCCTCAGTAAAGACCAGATCCTTGAGCTTTATCTGAATCAAATATATCTTGGTCAACGCGCATACGGTTTTGCCGCGGCGTCGCAAATTTATTTTGGTAAACCGCTAGAACAAATTTCGCTCGCCGAAATGGCCATGCTCGCTGGGTTACCTAAGGCACCGTCGAGTTTTAATCCGGTCGTCAATCCGAAGCGCGCGAAATTGAGGCAGCAATATGTTTTGCGGCGCATGCGCGAACTCAATTTTATTTCCGACGAGCAATGGCAGGCCGCCGACAAGCAGGTGTTAGCCGTCAAGAAACACGTCAATGAATATTCGGTGAAGGCTGATCACTTTTCGGAGATGGTGCGGCAGGTCATGTTTGACCGCTTTAAGGAGGAAGCCTACACCAGCGGGTATAGAGTATTTACTACGCTGTCTGTTGCGCATCAGGATGCAGCCCACGCGGCGGTACGTAAGGGCCTCGTCGACTATGACCGCCGGCGCGGTTATCGCGGGGCGGAAAGCTATGCCGAACTCGGGCCAAGTCCGAATGAGGAAGATTTTGAAGATGCGTTACAGGATGAAAACGAAAGTGACGATATTTACCCTGCTCTGGTGCTTGATGTAAGTCCGCGGGCGGTCAAGGTATATCGCAAGGGTGGTGAGACGTTTGAAATCAGTGGTGACGGGCTTAAGTTCGCACAGAAGATGATAGGCGAAAAAGCGCCAGCTAACCAAAAGCTGCGCCGCGGAGCGCTGATACGGGTGCAAAAAGATGAAAAAGGCCAGTGGCTGATTTCCCAGATGCCCCAAGCAGAGGCGGCTCTTGTTTCAATGGATCCCGCCGATGGTGCCGTGCGCGCCCTGGTGGGGGGGTTCGATTTCAGTCGCAATAAATATAATCATGTTACGCAGGCCATGCGTCAGCCCGGTTCGAGTTTCAAGCCGTTCATTTATTCGGCCGCCTTGGAAAAGGGGTATACCCCCGCGACGATTATCAACGACTCACCGCTGACTTTCGACGCCAGTCAGACCGGTTCAGAGCCGTGGGAGCCGAAGAACTTCGATGGCAAGTTTGAGGGACCTATGCGTCTTCGCACGGCGTTGGTCAAATCCAAAAACCTCGTCTCGGTGCGCATATTGCAGTCGATAACGCCACAATATGCACAGGATTACATCACTCGCTTTGGTTTTGAGGCGAAAAATCATCCGCCTTATCTGACCATGGCGCTGGGTGCCGGTAACGTGACCCCGATGCAAATGGTGGGTGGCTATGCGGTATTTGCAAACGGCGGGTTCCGGGTGACGCCCTATTTCATTTCGCGAATCGAGGATGCCAAAGGAAACGTTGTGGCACAGGCGCGTCCCGACAGGGCGGGCGAAGGGGCAGAGCGCGCAATTGACGGGCGTAACGCTTTTATTATGACCAGCCTCTTGCAGGATGTCGTGCGCAGCGGTACTGCGACACGCGCAATGCAGCTCGGTCGCACCGACCTTGGCGGCAAGACTGGGACGACCAATGAGTTTGTTGACGCATGGTTCTGTGGTTTTGGTACCGGCCTGGTGGCCGTTTCCTGGATTGGTTTCGACAATCCACACACGCTTGGGCATAACGAAACCGGTGGGCAGGCGGCATTGCCGATGTGGATTACATACATGGGGCGTGCCATGAAGGGCGTTGAAGAACTTCCGAAATCGGTGCCAGAGGGTGTGGTGCAGGCGCGCATCAATCCTGAGAGCGGATTGCGCGAGGCCGACGGCCGGGGTATTCCGGAATATTTCTATCAGGAATTTTTACCGCCGGAGCGAGATGGTGAGGGCGCGCCAGCTAATTAATTCCTGCTGGGGCGCGCGTGGAATGCCATGAGCCGCAAAGCGACAAAAAATAATATTCGTGAGCATATTGCCTATCTCGCCGCGCGGATCATGGCGGAGGACGGCCTTGAAGATCATGCGCTGGCTAAACGAAAAGCCGCCAGACAGGTTGGTGCCGTTGATATCAGGCAGTTACCGGATAACGAAGAAATTGATGCCGCGTTGCGCACGTACCGGTTGCTCTACCAGAAACATCATCCTTTACAACTCCGCGAATTACGACTTCTTGCGGTTAAGATCATGGATGAATTTTTGCGCTTTGATCCGCGCCTGACAGGGCCTGTGCTGAACGGTAATGCCAGCCAATTTGCTGACATTGAGTTACTGTTGTTCGCCGAATCATCGAAACAGGTTGAGCTCGATCTGCTCAACGGTAGCCTGCGTTATCAAACTGCCGAGAAATGTTTTTATGCAGGCGAAATGCCCGTAGAAGCGGTCGAGTTTTCCTTCGAACGTGAAGCGGTGACGGTCAGGCTTGCTGTCTTGACGCCGCGCGAACAGCGTACAAGGCTCAAAAAGAGCCCTGGCGGAAAGCCGCTTGACCAAGCCACTCTTGGGGCGGTTGAGCAGCTACTCGCGCAGCAGGAAATCTAGCGCGTTTCGCGCAGCCAGGTTGCCACGGTAATCGAGAAGTAGCTCAGCACGCCGTTTGCGCCCGCGCGTTTGAACGACATCAGTGTTTCCATGATGCTTTTTTGCTCGTCAAGCCAGCCGTTTTTGATTGCCGCCATCAACATCGCGTATTCGCCGCTGACCTGATACGCATAGGTGGGCACCTTGAATTCATCCTTGATGCGTCTGATGATATCGAGGTAAGGCATGCCTGGCTTGACCATTACCATGTCGGCACCCTCAGCCAGATCAAGGCCGACTTCCCATAGTGCTTCGTCGCTATTCGCCGGATCCATCTGGTAATCGTACTTGTTGCCACGACCGAGTTGCGAAGAAGAGCCCACGGCATCGCGAAACGGGCCGTAGAAGCAGGAGGCAAATTTCGCCGCATAGGCTAGGATCCGTGTATTGACGAAACCTTTTTCGTCGAGAGCATCACGGATGCCGGCAACCCGTCCGTCCATCATGTCGGACGGCGCAACTATATCCACCCCTGCGGCTGCGTTGACTACTGCCTGACGGCGCAGGATTGCGATGGTTTTATCGTTCAATACATAGCCGGATTTATCGATTACCCCGTCGTGACCGTGGGTCGTATAAGGGTCCAGTGCCACGTCGGTGATGATGCCGAGCTCAGGGAAGCGTTTTTTCAAGGCGATCACGGTACGCGGCACCAAGCCTTTCGGGTTGACCGCCTCGCGGCCATCGGCTGTTTTGATACTGTGTTCGATAGCGGGGAATATCGCGATGGCGGGAATTCCGAGCGCGAGGCATTGTTCTGCTACCGGCATTAGCTTGTCGACGGTATAACGCGACACGCCGGGTAAAGAGTCGATGCTTTCCGTACGCGCTTTGCCTTCCATGACAAACACGGGCAGGATCAGGTCATCTGCGCTTAGACGGTTTTCACGGGTCATACGCCGCGAGAAGTCATCGTGGCGGTTGCGCCGCATACGGCGTTGAGGGTAATTACCAAGGATTTTCATGGTTTTATCGGGCTATCAAGGTGAAAATCTATTTTATCGCTTGCACACGGAACTTTAGAAATTTTCGCTGGTCAGAGATACTGGACGGTTATTAACCGTCCCCCGCTTCTCCTCCCTGAGCGGGTGCCTTGATACCCTTATTAAGGCTTTGCCCCCGGTTTTACTCCCCTTAAACCGGGGGCTTTTTATTTCTGTTGCGCGGGTCAAGCCAGCTGCCGATTAATTTATTCGCCTCTTGAACTCCTATTCTGCGCGGACTCGAAAAGAGCTGGGCGCTGTAGTTATCGCCCAATTCTTTCAATCCGGCATGTACAAATTTCAGTGTTGTGACCGATTCCTGGTGTCCCAGTTTGTCTGCCTTGCTCAGCAGCACATGAACTGGAACTCCGGTGGGCTTTAACCAGTCAAGCAACTGGTAGTCGAGAACGCCAAGAGGATGACGTGCGTCCATGATCAGCACGACGCCGCGCAGCGAGGTTCGCGCCTGCAGGTAGCCGCCGATGAGATCATTCCAGCGGTCACGTTCCGCCGCAGGCACCGCCGCATAGCCGTATCCGGGCAGATCGACCAGATACTGGTCCGGCCCGACACTGAAAAAATTAATGTGTTGGGTACGCCCCGGCGTTTTGCTGACAAAAGCCATGCGTTTGCGTTGTGCCAAGGCATTGATGGCGCTTGATTTGCCGGCGTTAGAACGGCCGACAAACGCGACTTCGGCGCCACGCGCGGGAGGCAGCGTTTTTATATCCGCCACCGTAGTTAAAAATTCGATATTTCGAAACAGGGACATCGGGTGCCGCCTAGCCGGAGAAAGGGGATTTCGATAGAATACGGCGATTTCATCACCCCGCAATCGCGGCGTGACAAGAACGCTAGGAGAAAGCATGCGATTCATAACCCTGCTGCTGGTTGCTGCAACCGTCGGCTGTTTTGTCACAGCCCGTGCAGCGGAGACCACTGC
>Ga0209190_1001501_pt1 | contig 16205 bp, 28 predicted proteins | sample M_140205_XF_Meta_FD_187315 | JGI IMG/M metagenome (GOLD analysis project Ga0209190, IMG submission 187315) | Freshwater microbial communities from Lake Montjoie, Canada to study carbon cycling - M_140205_XF_MetaG (SPAdes) (version 2) | ecosystem: Environmental > Aquatic > Freshwater > Lake... | reverse complement strand
TACCCGCTTGTACCCGCTTGTACCCTGTACCCGGTCAAAATCCGATCCCCAGCTCATAAATTCCGGGCGCCTCCTCAACCATCTCGCCGCGCTCAAGCAGCTCAACAACGGCCCTGGCGAACGCCTGCTTCTTGGAGTTAGTGGACTCCAGCTCAGACAGATCATCAAACGCATGTCGCCACTCTGACCTAGCAACCAGCTTGGAATTGAGCACCTTGAAGGCCTCCCAAGCCACATTCGCATTGGTGCTCCTGAGCTTGCGCTTGGCGGTCTTCTCCGGCGCCCCGGCCTGCACCAGCACCGCACTGGTGACCGGCTCGCCGTCCTCGTCAAACCAACCCGGAATAATTACTTTCTCCAGCGTGGCATATAAAGTAGCCGCTAATTCGGCGTCCTTGCTCTTGCGCTGGATAATCTCCATCGGCGAGTCGCCCTTGGCCGGGACGATGCTGATCTCAATGTCCAGCGCGCCGCGCCAAGCGCTTGAGCCGCGAGCCCTGTGCTGGGTCTCTTCAGATACGCCAGTATGGTGGACTAATATGATCGTGCAATTGAATTCAGCCATTAACATGGCGCAGGCATCAAGCATCGCCTTGGCGTCCTGGGATGAATTCTCGTCGCCGGAATTGAAGCGGTGAAGAGTATCTATCGTGATGATGGCGGGCTTGATGGGCAGCGCCCGGATGTGCTCGGACACCTTGCGGTAGCCCTCTGGAGTATCTAGATCGCAGCCGCTTTTGCTGAGATACATATTAAGAGGCTGGCCATTACCATGGCGTTCCTTCCAGGCTGCGATCCGGCTGCGCAGACCATGGTGGCCCTCGCCCGCCAAGTAGACAATCGCGCCTGGCGTCACCCGGTTCCCAAACCAATCTTGCTGGCCCTGGGCCATCCGCAGGCACCAGTCAAGCGTCGCAAAAGTCTTGCCGCCGCCGCTGGGTCCGTGAACCATGATGAGCGCAGCCTGTTGAATCCAGCCCTTGACCATCCACCTGATCGGCGCTGGCTGGCGGGAGAACTCATCCGCTGGCATCAGCCAGTCGCTCACCGATGGCTCAAGCAATGCCGCCAGGTCATTGCCTGCCTGAACGTAATCATTGGCGTCCCCAGCCTGCGGCGGCATCACCGACCGAGCGCCATGCTTGGCGCTGGCCTGTTCTGCGTAGCGCTGGCCAACTCCACTTGCATCGTTGTCGGCCACAATCACCAAGTCCTGCTGTGCGCCAAACCGCTCCCGCAGTGCGCCGGTAACCGGCACCAGATTACTGGCGCTGTACGCCACGGCGCAAGCCTTGCCGGTGGCCTGGTGAATAGTGGCGGCAGTGGCGAAGCCCTCGGCAATGTAGATCGTGGCGGACGGCTCGCCCAACATCCAGAACTTCCCGCCAGTTGCGCCGCCTGGGTGGTAGCGCTTCTCGCCATCGGCTGCGATGTACTGCACGCTCGCTAGATCACCCTCGGCACCGTACAGCGGGACCATCAACCGCCCGTCGCCGGTGATCCTGGCGCCATTGGCGGCAATGCCCTTGCGTGCTAGATAAGGATGGTCCGCACTCGCCGCGCCGCCTGCTGTCCAGATGGCATCAACCGTACTGGCGGCAACCGCCTGGCTGCGCTCCTGCTCTGCCTCCCGCGCCGCCTTCGCCTCGGCCATGCGCCTGGTGTGCGCCATCTCCTCGGCGATGGTGAGCTTGCGCCCCATCTCCGCCTGCCAGGCCTGCTCGATGCCTGCCCGCCAACAGCCGAACCTGCCCGCCGGTACGCCATCACCGAAGGCAATGTACCAACCTGGCTTGCTGTGGCCTGGCGTGCCCTTGGTGCCAGAGTTGAACCTGTGCAGCTTGCCGTCTAGGTAGATGTTCTCTGGCGGCTCCAGGCCCGCCTCAATCATTGCCTCCCGTAGCTGCTCGTCTGGTGGCTCAATGCGCCTCGGCTCGGGAAGGGCATAGACGCCGCCGAAGATGCTAGTCAGGTCTGCCATTCGGCGCCTTCAGTAGATAGGTCGACAACCGCTGTATCGCGGTGATGCGTGGCCGCTTGCTGCGACCTCGCTGGAGGGCAAGAACGGTACTGTAGTGCAAGCCGGTGGCCGCTGCAACGACCCGAACCTTGCGGTCTTGCAGCCCGGCGATGATCTGCTCAATGGTCATCATAAAGCGTTCTCCTGAAAAAAGATTGGTGAAGATTGAAAAAAAGTGTACCACAAGTTGAAAAGGCATGGTACTATTCTTCTATGCACTGAACGGACTTCCCGACGAGTGCTGACCCGAAGGAAACGAAATGACCAAGACTTTGAACTGGAACACCATCCGCGCCATCGGCAAACAAGACAGCGCCGGGCGCTGGACACCGAGCGCCGAGGTGGCTGACTACTTTGCCCACATCCGCAGCCCCAGCCGCGCCTGGCCTAACAGCATGGCCAAAGCCGCGCAGACCGCTAAGTTTGCGAACTGGCTTGCTACCAACCGCCCCGAGATCGCTGCCAAACTTCTGGCGAACTGACATGGCCATCAACCTAAAAACCACCGCCTCCCTAGCGTCGAACGGCGCCAAGCTCCTTGTCTACGGCCAAGCAGGCGCAGGCAAGACCACCCTGGCGGCAACCTTGCCAGCGCCCATCATCTTGAGCGCCGAAGGCGGGCTCCTGAGCATTCAGGACGCGAACCTGCCCTACATTGAGGTGACCTCCATGGCCACCCTGATGGAGGCTTATTCCTGGCTGCGCGACAGCCACGAGGCCAAGGACTATCAATCGGTGGCGCTGGACAGCATCAGCGAAATCGCCGAGGTTGTCCTGAACGCCGAGAAGAAAAGCAACAAAGACCCACGCGCTGCCTACGGCGCCATGCAAGAGCAGATGGCGGACATCATCCGCGCCTTCCGCGACCTGGCGGGCCGCCACGTCTACATGTCGGCGAAGTTGGAGAAGACGCAGGACGAAATGGGCCGGGTGCTCTACTCGCCATCTATGCCGGGTAACAAGACTGGCCAAGCCCTGCCTTACTTTTTTGACGAGGTGCTGGCCCTACGGGTTGAGAAAGACGCAGAAGGCGTGACGCAGCGAGCGCTGATGTGCGACAGCGATGGGCTCTGGCTGGCGAAGGACCGCAGCGGCAAGCTCGGAGCCTGGGAAGCGCCAGACCTTTACCACATCATTTCGAAGATTGGCGGTGCCAAATGATTGAAATCTGGTTGGCTTGCAAAGAGGCCGAGCGCCTGGCCACCGAAGCACGGCGGCTGGCCGAGGATGCCATGCTGGCGCAGTTCAAGGTGGACAAGGACATGGAGGGCACCAAGACCTTCATGTCCACCGGCCATACGGTCAAGATTACTGGCCGCCTAAATCACAAGATTGACTCGGACAAGCTCCAAGCGATTGCCGCCGAGGCTGGCCTAGCCGAGCATTTAGGTTCTCTGTTCCGCTGGAAACCGGAAATCAATTCCTCGGCCTGGAAGTCAGCCGATGAATCCATCACGCGCCCGCTCCTGGGTGCGATCACCACCACGGCGGGTCGCCCGTCATTCTCAATCTCTAAGGAATAAACATCATGGCTACTCTCGGACAAGACTACATTGCAGCAGACCTCCCGATGGGCAAGAGCTTCGAGCCACTGCCCGCCGGTTGGTACACGGCAGCTATTACGCAGGCCACGGTGAAGGACACTAAGGCGGGCACTGGCCGGTACATTTCGCTGAAGTACGACATCACCGGCCCAACGCATCAAGGCCGCAGCATTTTCGGCAACCTCAACATCAGCAACCCGAACCCGAAGGCCGAGGAGATCGGGCGGCAACAACTGAACAGCCTGATGCGGGCCATCGGCCTGGCGAAGGTCAACGACACCGACCAGCTCATTGGCGGGCAACTCAAAATCAAGCTGGCGATCACCACCAGCGACCAGTACGGCGATGGCAACGACGTCAAGGACTTCGCCACCATCGCCGGCGGGGCAATGCCTGCGGCGGTCAAGCCTGCGGCACCAGTTGCTGGGGCGAAGGTTGCGCCGCCTTGGGCCAAGTGACATAGCAAACCCTGGCGTGACAGATAAATCTAGGAACCTGTCACGCTTTTACCTTACAAAACAAGGAGTTAGACCATGATTATCAAGTTGAGTGTGGAAGAAATTAAAGAAGCTATCCTTGAGTGGACAAACAACCGCATGGACTTTGACTTTCAGGAACACGGGTACAACACGGTGGAGTTCAAATATTCCACTCCCCGGGACGGCTGCGAGGTCTCTTGGGTTGAGCCTGTTGAGCCCGAGGCCGCCTAATGTCTGCAATCCCAATCCCCGACCCGGTGGCTGCGGCCATCGACGCCGCCCACGAACGCCAGGCCGAACTACCCAGGCCGCACCTTGGCGCCAGCCAACTTGGTCACGCCTGCGACAGGTGGCTCTGGCTGTCCTTTCGGTGGGCTGTGCGCGAGCCCTTCCCTGGCCGCATCCTGCGAGTATTCCGGCGAGGCCGGATGGAAGAAACCACCATCGTGGCGGATCTCAAGGCGATTGGGATTGACATTCACAGCACCGAAGGCGAGCAAAGCCGGGTGGACTTTGGCTCGCACATCTCCGGCAGCCTGGACGGCATCATCGAATCTGGCGTGCCGGGAGCCCCGAAGGCTCGGCACATCTTTGAGGCCAAGACGCATTCCAAGAAGTCTTTTGACGATCTGGTCAAGCAAGGCGTGGAGAAATCCAAACCGGTCCACGCCGCCCAGATGCAGGTCTACATGCACGGCACGAACATCGACCGAGCGCTCTACTTTGCAATCTGCAAAGACGATGACCGCATCTACACCGAGCGCTTGCATTACAGCCGCACCGAGGCCGAGCGCTTGATTTCTCGCGGGCACCGCATCGCACTGGCGGACAGAATGCCCGAGCCGCTCAGTAACAACCCGGCATGGTACGAGTGCAAGTTTTGCGCTGGGCATGATTTTTGCCATAGCAGCAAAAAGACCAAAGAGGTCAACTGCCGAACCTGCGCCCACAGCACGGCGGAGCCCTCCACGCCAGACAGCGATGCGCACTGGACATGCGCAAGATTTGACAACAGCGTGATCCCTATCGCCACGCAATACACCGGATGCGACAGCCATGTCTTGCATCCTGACCTAGTGCCCTGGCAGCGCCTGGATGGGCCGGATGCCTGGACGGCGGTCTATGTCATTGACGGGGTTGAGGTGGCAAATGGGGAGGGGGATGCGAATGTTTATGCTAGCCGGGAGTTGCTAAATGCTTCGTGACTACCAACAGCGCACCATCGACCAGCTCTACGCTTGGTTTGATCGCAACGCCACCGGCAATCCATGCCTGGTGCTGCCCACTGGTTCGGGCAAGAGCCACATCATTGCAGCGTTGTGTAAGCGAGTGCTTCAGGAATGGCCGGACAGCCAGATTCTGATGTTGACTCATGTCAAAGAATTGATAGAACAGAATGTGGAAAAGCTGCGCCAACACTGGCCCGATGTGCCGGTTGGCATCTACAGCGCCAGCATTGGCAAGAAGCAACTAGGCGAGCCGATCACTTTTGCCGGTATCCAGTCAGTGCGAAAGAAGGCCGCGCTGTTAGGGCACATTGACTTGGTGCTAGTGGACGAGTGCCACTTGATTGCCCACAAAGACCAAGGTGGCTATCGCTCGCTGTTGGCCGAGCTGCTGGCGATCAACCCACGCCTGCGAGTGGTGGGCCTGACCGCCACACCTTACCGCCTAGGCCACGGAATGATTACCGACGAGCCCGCCATCTTCCGCGAGCTCATTGAGCCCACCAACATCCTCGAACTGGTGCGCCTCGGCCACTTGGCGCCGCTACGCTCCAAGCACACTACCTCCCAGCTGGACACTAGCGGGGTTCACAAGCGCGGCGGGGAATACATTGAGGCCGAGCTACAGGCGGCAGTGGACACGGCAGACCAGAACAATTCTGTTGTGCGCGAGATCATCAAGCTGGCCGGGGACCGCAAGGCGTGGCTGGCCTTCTGCTCTGGCGTCCAGCACGCTTGGAACATATGCGACAAGCTCAACGAACTCGGCATCGTTGCGGACTGCATTACTGGAGTCACGTCGAAGCGTGAGCGGGAGCGCATCATCGGTGAATTCAAGGCGGGCCAAATCCGCTGCCTGACGAACGCCAATGTCTTGACCACCGGGTTTGATTACCCGGATATTGACCTGATCGCTATGTTGCGTCCCACCATGTCGCCAGGCCTTTACGTCCAGATGGCGGGCCGGGGTTTACGTCCCAAGAGCCACACCGATCACTGCCTGGTGCTGGACTTTGCTGCGGTGGTGGCAACCCACGGACCCATCACCCATGTCCGACCGCCCAACAAGAAGGGCGAGAAGGAAGGCGCAGCTCCGGTAAAGGTGTGCGACAACTGCCAAGAACTATGCGCCCTGGCGGCCCGTGTATGCCCTGCCTGCGGGCATCCGTTTCCCGAGCCTGAACCCAAAAAACTCAAGCTCCAGAACGACGACATCATGGGATTGGCGGGCAAAGAAATGTCGGTGACCGCCTGGCGCTGGCGCAAGCACGTCAGCCGCGCCAGCGGGCAAGCTATGTTGATGGTCACTTATTACGGTGCGTTGTCCGATGCGCCGGTGTCGGAATACATGCCGATCAACAATCCCGGCTATGCGGGCGAGAAGGCGCGGAGGACTGTGGCAGAGATCGCCTCGGGTGCCGATGTGATTGTGTCTGACCTCTACAACCCGCTGGATGTGGTGGCCGACATTCTTTCCTGCGGCGAGCCGCCAAACGTGATCGAGTTCAAGATGGACGGGAAATATCACCGTGTTTTGCAACGAAAATGGAAACTAGATGCGCCACAAACAGCCTGAGATCGTGACGATCTACTACAAGATGCTCGAGGCCGGCCCGCCCAAGTGCTGCCATAGCTGCGAAATGTATGGCACGGACGGCCTATGCGTGGAGTTTTTTAAGGAGCCGCCGGAGGACTTCGCCGCCACGCCGGATGCGTGCGACAAGTGGACCCTTGACGTTCCCTTCTGATGAAAACCGAACACGAAGAGCAGCGAGAGCTGGTGCAGTGGATTCGCCAGGCCTGCGGCGTGAGAGTCTTTGCAATCCCCAACGGTGGCCTGAGAGGCATCGCTGCCGCCGGACGCCTGAAGGCCGAGGGCGTCTCGCCTGGCGTGCCTGACCTGTTCGTCCCGGCCTGGCTGTTGTGGATCGAAATGAAGCGCGAGACCGGCGGCAGCGTCTCGTCAGAACAGCAGAGCTGGCACGACTACCTGCGCAACCTGGGACACCATGTGATTGTTGGGCGAGGCCAAGAAGATGCTAAGAAAAAGATGGCAAACCTAGGGTTTTTACCTAAAATTTGATGCTTTTTTTTGGTAATATTCTTCTACACCAACCCGCAACCGGACCGGAGCCAACATGAACCTTAAAAAACTTGACGAATGCCGCCAGGCCTTTACCGCTGCTGAAGCCGCAGCGTATGACAGTCTTGGGAATGTCATCAACGCCGCCGCCCTGCAAGACTTTAGCCGCGCGTCGGATGCGCTGGCAGATGCCAACTTCAACGCGCCAGCCAAAGCCGACGCCACCGGTCGCCAGTGGCGTTTAGCCGGCTTTGCGGCGCACGCCGAATTGTGGCGCGCCGATGATGCCGACCTCATGGCGCACGGTTGGGCGGTATGCCTGCCGGGCGATGAACCCGACCACGCTACGTGGTCGACCACGACTACCGAGGCGTGCGCCCGCCAGTGGTTTGCTCAACGTGTGCCTTTCTTTTGAACCACAACCCAGCCCGGCCAGCGCCGGGCACCAAGGAACCAACATGATTTCAGACACCCTCTTCGCCATAGCCCTAGGGCTAGCTGGCGCCACCTTTCTTTTTTTGGCGCTGTCATGAACGGCGCCCCACCCTGTCCGTTGGACAGCTTTGAATTCGTCTATGACATAGACGATGTAGAAGTGCCGCTGGTCTGCCACCTTGAGTACGAGGATGAATGCCTCGGCCATGGCGATCATCCCGATTACCCCAGCATGATGACGCTGTCTGCTGCCTACATCAAGGATGTGGACATTCTTGGCCTCCTGAGCCCCGACAAAATCGAGGCAATTGAGGATTTGGCTCTTAGTGAATACGAACGCAACAATGAACAGGATTACGAATGATTAGCTACCAAAAACACACCAAAGACAGCCTGGCACGCCGAGTCTTCTTTGACGAGCCAGCCAGCCCGCAACATCTGACGCCGAGGGCCGGTCACGTCCATCCCTGCCCGCCAGAACTTAAATGGGCGGCGCCGATGCCGAAGGAGGCAAAGAAGTGACCGAAGAAGACGACTACAAGGTATACCAAGAGATGTTCAGAGACAGCATCGTATGGGCGGTAGCAATCGTGGTGTCGTTTGCACTGTTTGCTTTGCTGGCGTGAGGTGCCCGGAATGCAACGCATCGACAGAAGTCTTGGCAACGCGCCATCAGTCCAACAACACAACCCGCAGGAGATACAAGTGTTACAACCTACATCGATTTTCGACGGAGGAACGACCCGCCGTTTTCCGAGGACGCTGGATGAAGCGTTTGGATGTGACGGCAATTGCATTACCCATTACCGCAACCGGTGGAGCTGGGTGAACCGCACCGTTGCGTTTGTGGGTTGGGTCTTAGTTTTAGCATGGGGAGCAACATTGTGGACTTGAAACAGCAGTTGATCCGCGAGGAAGGCGCCGAGTCCTGCGCCTACCAAGACAGCCTCGGGTACTGGACCATCGGCGTGGGCCGGCTGATCGACTCGCGCAAGGGCGGCGGGTTGTCCAACGAGGAGATCGACATGCTGCTGGACAACGACATCAAGCGCAACTACGAGGCGGTACTGGCTGCGCTGCCGTGGATGGAGAAGCTCAACGATGCCCGCCAGGCCGTGCTGATCGGCATGGCGTTTCAGATGGGCCTGAAGGGTTTGCTTCAGTTCAAACGCACCCTTGGCAGCATCGAGGACGGCCACTACAGCGAGGCCGCGGCAGAGATGATGGACAGCGCCTGGGCCAAGCAAACCTTTGGTCGGGCGGACCGTATGGCCAAACAGATGGAGACCGGCGAATGGCAATAGATCCACTGACCGCAGGCGTCGAACTGGCGCAGACCGTCATCACCCGAATCTGGCCTGACAAATCAGCAGCCGAGGCGGCGCAGCTTGCCGCTCAGGTCGCCATCGTGCAGGGCCAGCTTGATGTGAACCGCGCCGAGGCGTCCAGCCCTAGCGCGTTCACCAGCGGCTGGCGCCCAGCGATCGGCTGGGTTTGCGCTTCGGCGTTGGCGTGTCAGTACATTGCTCGGCCTTTGCTCCAATGGTATGGGACGATGGCGGGGCACCAGTGGCCTACGCTGCCTGGCATCGATGACAACCTGTGGCAGTTGATGCTGGGGATGTTGGGGCTTGGTGGCTTGAGGACGTTTGAGAAAACGAAGGGAGTTGCGTCGTGAATGATGACCTCAAGGAGAAGAACACATGACTGAGACCGAAAGAAACTTAGACCTTTTGCTGGGCGATGCCCTAGCAGAGAACGAGAGCCTCAAGCGCGAAATCAAAGCGCTGGAAATGGTCAACATGCAACTGCTATTGGCGGTTCACGAAACCGGAACCTTGAGAGTGCGCGATGCGCAGCACAACGGGAAGCCAAATGACTGACAACGTAAACAACCCACCGCACTTCTTATGAGACCCACCAAAGCCGCAATTGACGCCATCAGGGACGCCTACATGGCCGACGTCCTGACGATCAGAGCGCACATCCTGGCGCTCAATGATCCGCATCTGGAGGATGCCTGGGCAGGCATCGAAACGTTTGCCGCCGTGGCGCTGCGGGTGATGGCGAAAACCAACCCGTCTAAGCTCAAAAGCGAGATGGTGACTGTGGGGATCTCGGCGCTGCTATGAAAATTGCTCCGATATCACTCAAGTTGGCGCAGGAGTATGTGCGCAAGCATCACCGGCACAACAAGCCCCCAATTGGCCACAAGTTCAGTGTTGGCTTGTTTGTTGATGGCGCTCTTGTGGGCACGGCAACTGCTGGCCGTCCAGTGGCGCGGATGTTGGATGATGGGCTGACGTTAGAGGTGACGCGCACTTGCACCGATGGGACGCGCAACGCCAACTCAAAACTGTATGGCGCTATCTGCCGCGCAGCTACTGCGCTCGGCTATGCGAAGTGCGTGACGTACACACAACACGATGAGTCTGGCGCGTCGTTGCGTGGCGCTGGATGGGCCGTTGCTGCGCAACTTCCGGCCCGAAAGGGTTGGGATGCGCCAAGCCGGAAACGCTCCAACATAGGGTCGGCTGATGTTGCGCGTATCCGCTGGGAGCGGGTGCTATGACTTGTCGGCCTTGCCGTCAAGCCGATCAAAGATTTTGCCTAGCATGTCTTTGATCTCGCGCATGTCGGCCCGGTAATCATCGCGGGCGACATAGGTGCGCGGCAGGTCTTCCCGCAGTTTGGCTAGGTCGGCCTTCAACTCCTTGACCGCTGACCACAGCTCTCTTGCGAACCATCCGGTAACGGCACAAGAGACGCCAAGGCCTATGTCGATCAGGTGTTGCGAATCCATCAGATCATCCTCGCAAGAAACGGAACGGCGCCGCCAGCGCAGGTCGCCAGGGCGTCAAGCCATTCTACTCCGTGCGTTGGCGTTGAGCCTTCTCTGATAGCGCGTTGGTTAAAGATCCAATCGATTGCCTCTTTGCCCACTGCTGCCAGCACCACCAAGCCGTAGGCAGCATCAGCGTGCCGGAAGGCAGCAAGCGCGGCCAAGAAAATTAACGAACCATAGAAAAAGTGGTTGGCCTTATCTTGGGGTAGGGATGGGATCATGGCGGCGGCTGGGTGTAGTTGATGAACTCGTTAATCTTGGTGGTTTTCTTGGCGGCCTGGCGCTTGCCATAAATATGCTTGGCCACCATTGCCACAGGCACAGGAATTCCGGTCGTTGCCGCTTGTACACCCATTTCTGTCATTGCCGCCAGCATGGTAGACGCCGTGCCAGATGGATTGGTTGTCCCCTGTGGGACAGTCAGCACATCCTTGGCCACATCATTGATTGTGCGGTACTTGTCCGCTAGCTCTTTGCCAAAAATGTAGTCCAGCTTTCCGCTGCGGTCCAGATCGGTGACGATGGAATTCAGCTTGTGCGAGCTGACGTAGGGCAGACCATTGATATCCTTGGTGACGCTCTTGGTTGCCTCGTCGCGGATCTTCTGCGCCACGAACCCGCGCAGCTCGTTGACCATCTGCTGGCCCTCGGGGCCTGCTTTGTTCAGCGAGGTAAACAGCTGCTCCACATCCGAGCGCGGACCTTTGAGCATGGATTTTTCGACCAAATCCTCAATGGCGACCGCCCGCTGAGTTTTGCCAGGCTTCATCGCCAGGATGTTTTTGATGACCGGCGTGTTCTCAAACTCGCGCATGTAATCGGCATTGAGCTTACGAGCCTGCTGGTACAGCGGACCACCCTTGCCCTCGGTGGCCTTGTCAATCATCTTGATGACCTGGCGCCCGTAGTACGCATTCGGCGCTGAGTCTTGCGCCAGCGTGCCGGTCATTTTTCGGATTTCCTCAAGGTCATTGACCGAAATGGTGGTCTTGCCCTCGGTCAGGCTTTTGAGCTTGGCTTCTACGCTCTTGAGGACTGGCGCATTGATAGCCTCGGCTTGGTGGTCTTTGAGGTAGTTGCGAAAGACCGCCACATCCACCGGCTCGGCCATTTGCCCAGCCGCTCGAGCGGCGTCGTATGCTGGGGCAATTGCGCCCTTGATGCTTGCTTGGTATGGAGACACCACATCGGTGAGAGCCTTACCTAGCTCACCAGGTCCAACGCCAGTTAGCTCGGCGCCAGTCTTGTTGATGTGAATGTCCAAGTTGTTGATGAGCTTGGCATTGTCGCTGGCGTACTTTTCCTGCAACGCCTGGCCGAATACCGGGTCTTTTGCCGTCTCGCGAGCAAAACGAACATCCGCCGGATTGCGGGTTGCCTGGTCTTTGGACAAGGCGATCGGATCGTATAGTTGCTGCGCCTGCGCAACCCGCCCGGTCTCGGTATCAACTGCAGCAGCGCCAACCGACTGGCGACCGCCAGGTTGTGCAGCCGGGGCAGCCGCCATTGCGGGAGTGGCCGCAGGAGCAGCAGCAACGCCGCCAGCCCTCTGTGCCCGGATGGCATCCGAGGTGGCTTCAATTTTGTTCTGAAACTGAGTACGCAGCGCCTCGGCGGTGGCCGAGAAATCTTGTGCAACTGCGCCGCCGGTCTTGGCCGCTTTGGCGGCTGCCTTGGCGCCAGCGCCGAGTGCCTTGGCGGCAGGCCCGACAGCACCAATTGCGTTCAGCGGGTTAAGCAAGATTTCGGACGCCGTGGCAATTGCAGGAGATCCAGTCTTCTCCAACGCATATTGCCCGATGGCTTCGGCGGGAATATTGAGCTTGCCCATGGCCTCGGCGGTAACCTTGAGGTATTTCTGACCTTCTGGCGTGCTGGGTTGCAACTTCTCGGTCAAGAATTTATGAGTTTCCTCAACCGCCTTGGCCGCCTTGGCCGGGTCTTGCGTGGTCGCCAGTTCGTACAAGCCGCGCAAGCCCGCCGGGATTTGCGCCAGCAAGCCGCCACCGATGGCGCCAGTGGCCTCCAGGCCGCCCGCAATGCTGCCAAGGGTGGATTCTGTCAGGGCGCCAATTTTGCTTTTTGGTGCGGCTGGTGCAGCGGCTACTGGAGCGGCAGCGGGTGCCGGGGCTGGGGCTTGGGGCTGGGCACTCGAGGTTGCTGGAGTTCCAAGAATTAATTGTCCAAGATCGTCAGCTGGAGCGGATGGCGTTTGTTGCATTGGCGCCATGGACTTTGCCGCCGGAGTAGCGCCGCCAAGCTCTTTTTGTGCCTCTGTAATGTACTGCTGCGTCCTTGTGTGCAGCGGACTTCCTGGCACGGCATCGCGTAGGGTTGATTGCAGCCTCTCAATCTCTCCCGCTAGGTCTGCCTGTCCTAATGCTTTTTGTGGCGTCACAGGGCCGGATGCGGCCTTTGGGCGAACCGCCGCTGGCGCTGCCGCTGGTCGCTCGCCAAGTATAAGCTGCCCAAGTTCATCCATTACAAACCCCCGGTGCTAACCATTTTTTGCACGTTCTGATATTTATTAAAGAATTCTTTTCTTTTATTCATATCAGAACCAAGCAATGTATCAATTTGTTTTTTTCTTTCGGCAGGATCAGAAACTTCATTATAAATATTTATCGCCTCAAATACTTTAGAATCAGCATTTTTAGACCAGTCTTGCTTAAACTTGTTCATATTGTTATCGCCAAATTGCTGCTTAAATCTTTGTGCGGCAGTGGCTTGCATATCAATATTGGTCAGGTCGGCTTTATTTCTGCGGACAATTTTTATCAAAACATCTGGCGGGTATGTTTCATCGCCATTTGCATACTTCTGTAGGCTTTGACCGGCAACAGTATCCATTGATCCGCCAAGAGCCTTCAGATTTTTAATTTGCACATCGGCAAGGTCTTTGCTCAATTCTAGGTAAGTTGGATCACCTGCCCATCCTGATATTTTTCTTCTAATTGCTCCCGCCACCCCGGAGGTTGGCAGAAAACCTTGTTCCAATTCTTTTGCTTTTGCTTCAACTTCATTCATGCTGCGCTTGGCCGAAGTCATTTCTGACTGCCTAGCAATCAATCCTTCGCGGTACGTTTGGCCTTTTGTGGCGTCTGCCAACTCGCTTGGCTCGGGTATGTATTGCTGGCCGGCGCTTCTGATCGGATACGGCAAAAAAGCGCCAGTCATTTGATTTGCAGTGACGCCACCGGCTTGCGGTGCTGGGGCTGCCGATGTATTGACTCCGCCTGCAATTCCGACTGTGGCCTCTTGCGTTCCTCCAGCGCCTGGAGTAATTTTTACAGTTCTTCCTTCTGGCGTGACTTGGGTAGTTGTTTGATAAGTACCAATTCGGCCAGCTTCACTCAATCCTGCGTTGTGCTTTTCAATTAAAAATGCACGCAATTTTGCAGGGTTATTTGCAGCCTCAAGATATGGTTGAATTAGTTTATCGGCTTCATCAGGTTTAAGACCTGATGTTTGCGCTTGTTGCAAACCCCAATTTTTTACAATATCTTTTAACGCATTGGGGTCAACTGGTTTGCCAGCCGCCGCATCTATTACTTCTGGCCTGTTAATAATTCCAATATACCCATTAGATATTTGATTGGCTTTGGCTATTTTTAATGCAAATTGTGCCGCCTCAGCGCCAGTTGCCGCCTGTTCGGCTTGGCTTCCGGCCTGAGCAATCCTCGGCGCCTCAGTGCCAGTAGCAACACGAGACTCGGCACCAATCCGCGCCAACTCCAGCGGATTGACAGCCGCAGCCTGCTCCACCTGCATCTGCTTGGCCCGCAACTCCAGCGGGTTCATTTGTTGCTCTTGCTGGTACGCCTGCGCTCCACGCGCCATGGTGAGCATGTCCGCTAGGGACGATTGCCGAGCGGGCTGGACTTGCGGGACGGTGAAAGCGTAATCGGGCATGGTTTAGCCTCCTGGCGGAATGTAAGCGGATGGGTTGTTCATGCCAGCACCGCCGCCGCCAGGCACGCTGCCAAACCCGCCGCCGTATTGGTAGGTGTTTGGCACAACTCCAGCGCCACCTTGAGGGTTCATCAGACTAGCCAAATAGCCCGCATTCCCAATGCCCTGCAACCCGCCCGCCATTGCATTGGCCGCACCAACCGCGCCACCCGCTTGTGCCCCAGCTGCGCCGACACCAAGCTGGCCCATGGCGTTGGTGGCATTGGTGCCTGCCGCATTGGTTGCCGATTGCCCGGTCTGGCCAATGCCAGCAATCCCGGCGAGCCGGTTGTAGATGTTGGTCTGCTGGTTCTGGAAGTTATTGAAAGCGTTCTGGTACGCATTGCTGGCGTAGTCCTCGGCGAACTTGGTGCCAGCCCGGTTGATGTTGCTGCCGCCGCCGCCGACATTCATGGCTTGATTCTGAGCGCCAAGGCCTTGTTGCAGCATGAACTGATAGTTGGGCGCTAGGCTGCTCTTGAGCTGCTCAGGGCCAAACTGCTGAGTAAGGTAGCCGGTTCCTTGGGTCGTGCCGGTCACATTGCCTTGGGCGTCGTACTGCTGTTGCTGGCCTGGCAGCATCCCGGCAATTTGACTCAGCGCCGAATAGCCTGCGCCTCGATACGGCGCCTGTTGGGCGTTGATGCGATCTAGGTTGGCCTGCTGCTGGGCTGCTGCTGCTGCTGCGGCCTGAGACTGGAGATCAGCGCCATAACGTGCTGCGTCTGCTTGGTTGCTTGATCCAACTAAACCTAGCAGGGCTGACCCGCCAATTGCTGCTGCTACCCAAGTCATTTCAAAACCCCCATCTTCAATTTGTTACTGGCGTCAAACAGGGCTAAGTCATTCGGCTCAATCAGCTCTGCCTCGATCTCGTCCAAATCGGTCTTGTCGGTGCGGTGGATTGTGATCCCGATAGCATCGGTGATCGCCATCGTCACCCGTTTGGTGCCTGGCAGCGATTGGATGACGTCCCCGGCATGCATGTGGCGCATCCCTGTTTCGCTCCATGCCATTATTTCGCCTTTGGCGCACAAGAACAGGTGCGGTTTCAGATGAGTCTTGCCGACAATGATCGTCCCAGCCGCCCGCACCACCTTGCGGCAATACATGCCTTCAGAAAAGTAGTGCTCCGTCTCAAGCTCAACTTGAGGCATGGCGAGCATTTCTGTCTCAAGCCGCTGGATCTGCTCCAGCGTCGGCGGCTCGGGGCGGTCGGTAAGCTCTAGCATTTCCACTTCTTCAGCGCCAGCGCCTTGCGGGTAGGCTCGCCCTTGGCGTCCTTCATCGGACCCTGCACGCCGCCCATACGAGCGCAAAACGAGTCTTTGCGCGGGCCACCCTCGGGCTGCGGCGGCTTCAGGCCAGGCTTGCCGGGGTTGGCCTTGTTGTACGAGGCGCGGCCCTTGGCGTTCAAGCCGCCCTCGGGGTTCTTGCCTTCGGCTCTTTGCCAAGCAGGGGTTTTCATGCTTACACCGAGGTGATGGTCTGCCAGGCCGAGCCAGAGTAGACGCAGAGCTTGGCAAGTGTTGTGTCGAAGATCACCAGACCAGCTCCAGGCGCGCTAATAGCGTTCTTTTGCGTGGTGGTCATGTTGGGAAACTTTACGCCTTGGGTGGTTG
>Ga0209190_1001498_pt1 | contig 16226 bp, 28 predicted proteins | sample M_140205_XF_Meta_FD_187315 | JGI IMG/M metagenome (GOLD analysis project Ga0209190, IMG submission 187315) | Freshwater microbial communities from Lake Montjoie, Canada to study carbon cycling - M_140205_XF_MetaG (SPAdes) (version 2) | ecosystem: Environmental > Aquatic > Freshwater > Lake... | reverse complement strand
ATTAGAATAGAATATAAAACACATTAAACATGTTTGTATACGAAGGAAGATTAATCTTCAAATCATATAAGCCATTAAAGCTTGAGAAAGGAATGTATTTCCTTGTTAGACAGCACAATGAGATGGTCATTATACAATTAGATCATACACCAATGCATGATGATGACATTCTTGGTGATTATGGTTATCCTGTTGATTTATATATAATCAATCAGGGTAATCCAAATCTAGATGAGGATTACATCCTTGTCTACCCACATCAAATAGGATGGTGGGATGAAGGAGAACACTCTGATGACCTATATGACATTACAGCCAAGGAGATAAATCAAATCCTTAATAACGATTGTAGAGTGGACATAGAGGTTGAAGAAGAGGATGATGATCTTTATGGACATCCAATTCCTGTGTTTTTACAGGATAAAGCTATATTAAGCCATCCTCAGGATGATGAAGAGGATGATGAATGGGAACAAGATTATTCACAAAACCTTTACGAAGATGACCAAGATTAAACAAAACCTCCTTATGAGGCTATTTGGCATTAAGCCCAAGAACAACACTCTTACATATGATAAGATTACACCACAAGAAAGGCCCTTCAATGCAAGAGAGTATAACCAATGGTGTAGACAATATAATGTCAGCACACGTGTTCACTATAAACACTCTTAATTATGCCTACAATAGATATTCCTGACAAGATATGTCCTCATTGTGGTGGTATTAGATGGTATCTCAGAACAAATGGTAAAATAGATTCTTGTAATAATAAAAAATTAGAAAGACATAATAAATATTATAAGAAAGTAAAAACCACTGAAGTTTTTAAAAGAAAGAAGGCTGATTTAGCTATTAAATATTACCATAACAATTCTGAAAAGATTAAAAAAAGAAATGCTATTTTAAGAAAACCAGAGTGGACAAAAAACACTTATGAAAGAAATAAAGAAAAAATACTTTTGAAGTGTAAAGAATATGTAACAAATGAAAAAGTTAAAAAAAAGATCAGAGAAAATGCTAAAAAAAGAAATAAACTCTTAAGTGATAATACTGTAAGAAATCTTATAGCTTCTGATATAAGAAGAACTTTTCCTGTTACTTTTTCAGCTAAAAATGTACCACAATCATTTATAGAACTAAAACGTAAACACTTAAAACTAAAACGTCAAATCAATGGCAAGGAAAAAATCAACTAAATCAACAATGGTGGCCACATTAAAGCCACAAGTTATCATCTCATCTGTAGGAGTAACAGATGTTACAAACAGATGTAAAGCAATAGGTGACACCTTAGATGCTACATTTCATACTACAGGAGATTTTAAAGCAGCTGCAGGTGCAATTTCTGCATATGGTACAGCTGTTAGTGCTATGAAAGCTTTACTTATATATAAAAAGCTTACTGGTACACCAATGGAAATAGAATTCTTTAAAAATTAATTTTAAACAATAAAAAACCAACAAAACATGAGAAAAACATTCTCGACAACAGAAAGACAACAGTTAATTGAAACTGTTAATTCAGGAAAATCAATTAGTGGTGCTGCAAAAGAATTTGCAAAGACCATGAACAGAACAGAAGGGGCTCTTATGGCCAAGATGTATGAACTTAAGAAAAAGCTTGGATTAGCTCCTCTTAGAAACAAGAAGGTGAGAACACCAAGAGTTGTTACAACAGCACCTGCAGTTGCAGTTCAAAAGCCTGCTGAAATTGTAACAATGAACTTTAAACCAAGTCGTACAGAAGTTCATAGTGACCACGTAAGATTGTATTTCTAAAACCAATTAACAAAACACACATGAGAAGAAAAGCAAAATTAGAATGGTGTAGCAGAGACCATTCGAGAGACAACATCCTTGTCTTAGACAACACTGCTAATGCATTTACATTACTTGACAAAGTGTTTGTATACACTGGTGCACAGTCTAAAAGATTGGTTATCACTAAGCACAAATACTTCTATGCTCCTTCAGAAGAGTATAAACAACACATTGTTCGCTTCAAAAGGACTAAATAATGAGAAGATTCTATGCAATGGAAGGAGAGATGTACGTTAGTTACATCTCTCTTTTTACAGAACAACCAATTAGATTGGACGATGTACCATTTGAGTATAACGTCCTTAAAGCTTTGAGTCCCAAGAGAGCAAAGCAAATTATATACACTGAGAAAGAAGCCAAAAGACTCCAAATTATAAATAGGAATGTTATTTTGGTGGAAATCAGAGAAAATGATTAAATTTGTCATCTAAAAATTAAAAAATGAAAAAAATAGTTTTGTTATTATCAGCATTTGCTACATTATCTGCATCTGCTCAACAGAAAAAGATTTCTAAATTCAATTACAGAATAGGAATTGTTACATCTCTTCCTACTGATATTGATGTGCCTGCAACTCGTATCACTCTTGGTTCAACCCTTGGCGAGGTTAGTTATAAAGTGTCTAAAAAGATCACTGCAACAGGTAATCTTGGTTACACAAGATATCAAGATAAGGAAGGAGGTGTGTTTGCACAAGTTCCTATCACAATTGGTGGAAGATACCATATAGACCAACAGTTCTATTTTGGTGCTAATGCTGGTATTGCTCCATACAATAAGAAAGCAATGGGTACAGACTTCATCTATTCTCCTTATATAGGAATGCAGTTGAAGAAGATATCTATTGATGCTAGATTCATGAACACTGTGAAGAGTGAGCCTATTAAGGTGTTATGCCTTGTGTTTTCTTATACATTATAATACGTTTTGTTATTCATTCTATGTGGGTCCCCTGATATTTCTATATTGGGGGTCTTTTTATTTGTTTATATTCTTTTATTGAGTAATTTTATGTCTAAAATTTAATTAGACATGAAAAAGTTATTACTCGTACTCTCTCTTTTCTTAATTGCCCACACAGCAACAGCAAGAAAGTTTTATTTCAGTTCCTCATCAGGAAATGATTCTTACACGCTTTTACAAGCACAAAATCAAAACACTCCTTGGAAGACATTACAAAAGTTACAAAACCTTGTTGTAGCTAACACTGTTTGTTTTGCTCCTGGAGATACAATCTGTTTTAAACGTGGAGATGTATTTGCAAATGGTTACACTAGACTATCAACTCCTAGTTATTACACATATGCAAGTTGTAGTTGGTCAAATGATCCAACACAAGGTTGGACTGCACCAAGTGGCACACCATCAGCTCCTATTGTATTCACTAGTTATGGTGATGTTAACCTACCAAAACCTAATTTCTACTACCCATTAGCAGAAACACCTATAACTAGTAATTCTTACAATGTATTTTACTTTTCTGGTGTACATGATATTATAATTGATGGATTGCAATTTGATGACACTAGATTCCCAATACAAGACAAATCTAATCCTGCATATACAAGAACTGCTATTATATTTGGAGAGTGGACACAGTCTAAGCTTGTAAATGGAGTTATTGTATATGGTTCTAATAGCAATCCTGCTAATAGAAAGTATATGGTGACAGATTGTGCTATTAAGAATTGTTTTTTTAACAACATATCATTTGCTATAACTAATGCAGGTATTAATTGTAAGTTTCAAAACAATACAATAACTAACTTAAAATCTACAGTTGATACTGTAGGATTTACAGACATTGGTTCTGGTGCGTTTGAGGCTTTGTATGGGTTTAATAATGAATTCTCAAACAATTATATTAAAGGTGCATGGTCTAGAACAGGACGTGTTAGTGATGGTAATGGTTTAATGGGTGTTGCCTTTGATATATTTTGTTTAAAAAATTCTAAGTTTATAAACAATACAATAATAGATTGTTCAGGTACATGGGAAATTGGTAACACTGATAGATATGATTCTACTTCAGGAGCATGGTATGATACATTTGCTTATAACAAAGTGATTAATTGTGGGCAGTTTGGATATATACATGGTAGTCCTGGAGATGTGTTTAGTGGTAATAATAGAAACATTGGATGTTTTAATAATGTTGTAATTAATAATAATAATTCTAGGATATCAGGTCCAAATTTTGGATGGGATCTTTACAACGATGGACAATCATTTAGAGGAAACTTAGCAGGACAATATGCTTGGTGGTTTTTTAGAAGCCCAACTAAATGTCCAAATAATTTCTTCCAAACAGGTTCTGTAACAAATGGTTCTACAACAGTTATAATTCCAACTGCAGGTATTCAGATAGGTTCAAGATTATATGACGCAGATGAAACTGGGGGATATAAAGAAGTGACAGCAATTGGTTCTGGACAAGTGACAGTAGCTGCTCCTTTTACAGTAACTAATTCATCATATTCATTTAATATATACGCTCCATTGTCAGACCTATCTTGGAGTTATCCTATTAACCCACCTTATTGTAATTGGGGTGGACATAGATATGTAGTTCAGTATGCATCAGATAACATCAAAGGAAATGCTGATACATTAGTTGATCTTAGAAATAACATATTCTATGCTACAACAGGAGATCAATTTATTTATGATGCTTCTAGAACTAAACAAAAACATAGGAACAATATTTACTACACAAAGGGATCATTCTTAAATCCTACATCTTTAGGTGGTACATTAGGAACAGCTGAATTTCAAACAACAACAAATTTATTTGTTGATACATCAGCAGCTCTTGCAGAAAATTGGAATCTTAATCTATCAACAGGAAGTCTTGGTATAAATGCAGGTATTGCTGTACCAGGATTAACAAAAGACTTTTCAGGAGCAAATGTTACTAATCCTCCTAGTATAGGATTGTACAACTATGTTTCAACCATTACAACTCCCACTGTATTAACACCAGCTCCTACATCTATAGGATCAACAACAGCATTTGTTAGTGGTAATGTAACTGCTACAGGTGGTGCTGCTGTATATAGAAGAGGACTTATGTATGGAACAACAGCTATTGCTGATACATTCTCAGGAACAAAGATTATTAATGCTGGAACAGGTGTTGGTACTTATGGAGCTACAATTATTGGCTTAACACCTAATACATCTTATAATGTTAGAGCATTTGCTTTAAACAGTGTAGGTGTAGCTTATGGTCCTAATGTAACGTTTAACACTATTCCTCAAGCATGTACATTCACATATAGTTCATGGAGTACATGTAATGGTACAGTACAAACAAGAAGCTATGTTGCTTCACCAGTGGGATGTTCAGGAGTTCCTCCTGCAGACAGTGTATCAAGACCTTGTTCTATTCCATGTACATCATTTACATATGGAGCTTGGGGAACATGCTCAGGAAACGTTCAAACAAGAACATATGTAGGTTCTCCTACTAATTGTACAGGAACACCTCCTGCTGATAGCACATCGAGAACTTGTACTAGTAGTAATCTTGTATTAACAGTCGTAAATGTTACAAACGCTACATGTACAAACAAATCAAATGGTTCTATAACAGTTGCTGCATCAGGTGGAACAGCTCCATACTATTATAGTCTCAACAGCACAACAAGCTACATTTTTAATCGTACAACTTTTACAGGTATAAAGGCAAGAACAACAAACATTATTAGAGTGAAAGACGCAAGAGGCGTTATTACATCTCAAAGTGTATATGTTGGTTCTACTTCAAGTAATACTTGTCGTTAAATATTTCTCGCTTTAAATCCCAAAGAGCCCTTACAGAAATGTAAGGGTTTTTTGTTAATTTTGTAAATTCTAAACTCACACAACAATGAGAAAACCAGAAAAAATCTATCAAGAAGACGAAAAAAAGAAATTCAATTATGACAAGCCTGAAGGATGGGATAAGAAACCTCCATTAATCAAAATAAAAGAATTCAAGCCTACATGGTGGCAAATCCTTAAGAATGGATTGAGTGGTGAAGACATGGAACCAAAATACTTCATGCGTTATGAAGGATGGATGCATGAATTAAAGGTTATATGCATGACTATATTTGTTGGAGCATGTTTAGCATCTATATTATTTAATTCTTCTCTTATAACAACATCTGCCATGAATGAGAAAGAGAATGAGAAAGAAACATGGTTTGATAAAGGATTAGATTATGTAATGGGTAGATATGATGAATGGAGAGGTGTAACACCAATTGTCAAACCTGACACTATATATCAAGTGGTGGTAAGAGATACAGCAATTCCTGCACCAGTACCACTAATGACTCAACAGGAACTAGATAGCATTATAGCTACATACAATCAAAGACTTGATTCAGCTAGACTTGCTGATTCAACATCATTTATACGCTAACATGGAAAAAGCAATAGTAAAATTCAATGGAGGTAATTTAGCCATGCTTTGTAGCAACTGCAGAGTGATTATAAAGACTGGCGTAGATTTCACAAAGGAAGAAATAGAATATACATTCTCCAAAGGAACTTACCTACCTCCACGATATTGTAAACAATGCAATAATGAGTTATTAGAGGAACAGGTTAATACTTAGCTCGTTCCCTTTAATAACACATTTATTCGTACGTAAAAGTGGGTAATTAACCACATTATACGAAGGAATGTTGAAAATAAACAACATTTTGCATAAGGTGTCGAAAAACAGCACCTGTCGCAAATATTTACTTTGTTTACGAAAACGTAAACAGATAAACGAAATAAACAACAAGGTACTATAAATACCAAAAATCAAATAAATATGGGACAAAAATCAAAAAACTACACAGTAAACTACACAGAAAACTACCCAGTAACTGTAGTTTACGAAAACGTAAACAGTTTAAAAAGGTAAACAAAATGGTACTATAAGTACCAATAATCAAATAAATTTAAACTTATGACATCAATAGAATATTTAGTTAATGTAGTACAATCCTGTATTGCACCTAACTACATACCAAAAGAAATAATTGAACAAGCCAAAGAAATGCACTATAAGGAACTAATGGGAAGTATGCAAAAAGGGATGGAATTGCAAGAGAAAGAAAATAATCGCATAGGATTTAGAGAAAGAAATGGTTTACTTCCCCAACAAGAAATATCAGATGAAGAAATAGAGAAGTTTGCAGATGAAGAACTTGGAACTATTAGAACAGATTTTGATTTTGGTGTTATTCAAGGAATGAAATGGTATAGAGAACAATTAAAACAAAGACAATGAGCAGAATAAAAGTGACATATGTAGCTATGGAAGCTGATGGACATAAGCCTATTGTAACAGCAGATAATTTCAATGATCTTAGAAAGGGATTGGATGAATATTATGCTGTAGATAGAACAGATGCTATGTGTCTGGGCTTTACACCATACGTAACTAAATATCCTGAAGATTATGAAGGACACTTTGGATACACTTGGACCATGATTAATCATGACATAAAAGAAACGATTGTAGACACTATAAAAGTGTATTGTGTGGAGTTTTTTCCAGTAACAAGATTAGATTAAAGAAAATTTTCCATTATGAATGTATTAATTTATGACATCGAGACCATGCAAGAACTATTTCTTGTGGGAATATATGATCCTGAGGAGGATGTATACAGAGAGTTTGAGATTAGCAAGAACAAAGATGAACTTTCTAAGTTTATTGACTTTACACAGCTATTTGGGCACTATTATTGGGTGGGGTATAACAATCTACGATTTGACTCTCAAGTGTTAGAATGGATCTTTAGAAACTCTGAATCACTAGAACAACTTAGTCCTCTTGAAATCACTGCAAAGATTGCACAGAAAGCAGCAGATGTTATACATGATGCTAATTTTGAAGTGCTACCTGAGTATGCAGAAGATAAATTATCTTTGAAGCAAATAGATCTTTTCAAGATTAACCACTATGATAATAAGAATAGACGTGTTAGCCTAAAGAGATTAGAGTTTGAAATGGATCTTGAGAATATTGAAGAGATGCCTATACATCACAGTAAAATCAATATGACAGATGAAGAAATCCAACTTACTAAAGACTATTGCAGAAATGACGTTCTTGCTACTAGAGCTTTTTATAACATTACTATTGGTGATTGTGATCATCCTCTTTATCGTGGAAATAATCAGATCGAGCTAAGACAGGACATAGAAGCAGAGTTTGATATTCCTTGTATGAATTATTCTGATAGCAAGATTGGTGATGAGATGATTAAGAAGTATTATTGTATTGAGAAGAAGATAGACTACAAAGAACTACCAAAGAAAGGCTTCTTTAGAAAAGAGATTAAGCTGAAACATTGTGTTGCTCCATACATCAAGTTTGAAACTAAACAGCTCCAGGAATTCCTGAAGATGATTAATAACACTGTCCTTGGTCTACAGGATGATTTTAAAGAAACAATTAGATTTTATGACAACTCCTATACATTTGCAAAGGGTGGGCTTCATACAGAGAATACTCCTAGAGTATTTGAGGCTGATGAAGATTATCTTATTATTGATTGGGATGTTAGTTCGTATTATCCTGCAATTATTATTAATAATGGTCGTTACCCTCAGCACCTTGGTAAAGAGTTTCTACGTGGCTACAAACAAATGTTTGAGAAGAGACTAGAACTTAAACCCTTAGCTAAGAAAGATAAGAAGATCAAGGGTATAGTTGGTGCTCTCAAGCTTGCAGTTAATTCTGTGTATGGTAAGAGTTCTGATATGCAATCCTGGATTTATGACAGACAGCTCACAATGTTCACCACTATTACAGGTGAATTATCTTTGTTGATGCTTATTGAGCAATATGAGCTTAATGGTATCAAAGTGATATCTGCTAATACTGATGGTGTAACAATTATGGTAAAAATTTGTTACATAGACAAGATGCATGAGATCAATAAATGGTGGTCTGATGTAACACAATATGAGCTTGAGAGAACAGATTATCAAAAGATTATATTTTCTACTGTAAATGATTATCTTGCAATAAAAACAGATGGAGAAATTAAAAAGAAAGGAGATTTTCTCACAGATTTTGAACTTCATAAGAACAAATCCTCTAGAGTCGTGCCTATTGCTCTTGAACGTTACTATGTTCATGATGTTGATCCCTCTATTACTATTCGTAATCATGCTAATGTATATGATTTTTGCCTGAGACAGAAAGCTTCTAAAGATTTCCATTATGAAGGAATCAATAAAGCCACAGGTGAGAAAACAATATACAATAAACTGATACGTTATTATGTATCTAAAAAAGGTGAGAAACTCCTGAAGATAAAGAATGATGAATGTGATACTAATGCTGCTGACATCTCTCAGGTGGAAGCAGGTGAATGGGTGATGCATGTATGTAATCATCTTACACCAGATCATCCACTAGACAACATCAACTATGAGTATTACATAGAGAAAGCCAATAGAATCATTCACAAAATCCTATATGAAGGAAAGAAAAGAAAGGTCGTTGTTAACCCTAATCAAATAAGTTTATGGTAAAGTGCATTTGCGTTAATGATAAAAATCGTCCCAAAGAAATACCACCATCAAAGTGGATTAAAGAAGGAGATGAATATCATGTTATTTACACAGTTACTGTCCTTCCTCAGAAGCAATTAGCTTTTCATCTGGCAGAGATAAGTCTGGACGAGTGTTGTCTTCCTTATGAATACTTCCTCGCTAACAGATTTGCTTTTACAGAGGAGAATCTAAAGCTTCTGATGGAATTAATTAAGGATTGCAGTGAGACTGAATTCTCTATGGATGAATTATTAGAACAAACCTCAATAGAATATCATGATTAATTTAAATTACAAAACACTTGGTGGAGACATATTAGTCTTCAAAGGTAAAGACACTATGACTATACATAGAGGATCTTTAGGCATTCCTTGGGTAGTCAGTGTAGAGATTGATGGAGAACAAGGAGATATATACGATAAGAATTTTGTAAGCCCTTTCACTCAAGAAGAGGAAGATTACTTCACAGATCCATATAGATATAGTGAAATAGTTGGACCTAAATATTAATGTTATGAAAATAAATCGAGAGAACGTTGGTGATCATTTGGTAGAATACCAACTAGAAATGGTTGGTAAGACTATTGCTGAAGCCTACAAAACAGACAAATGGTACAGTGTATGGACCATGACAGATGAACAGCATAATGAATTCAAAGAGTATGCTATTCCTCTGCTTAAAAAAGTATATAAATGTAACAAGAAGAGAGCTGAAAGTATATTTGGCTGGTTTAATCTTCAATTTGGATTACGTATTGATAACTCTAAAACAACAAAAGATGCAGATTTACAAGATCTTGAGCTCTGATAAACTATCAGAGTACACATTTATTGTGTCAGACATTCCTGTTAGAAACTACAGGTTAATAGATTCAGATAATAAAGATGTCTTCTATGCTGAAGATAATGAAGATGGTATTAACTTTAATAAGAGGCTTGGAAAAGACTTTAATTATATTGATATTTCAGATCTTAAACTGTTTCTAGACCTGATAGATTATTTTGATAGTGGTGTATTTGAAACATTTAAAGTTTATCAACAAGTAACAGTATTATAATGGAATATTTAGTAGGAATAACAATTATTGTTTTATATGGAATATGTATGTATGGAATAATAGATGTTATTAAACAGATTAATCGAATGAAATAATGGAAAACCAAGGTAAAAAAGAGTCCCAGATGAAAGATTCTGGGACTTTTGCTTTTATAGCATTGATAATTATAAGTCTTATAATAATGATTTTAGCAGGAATATGTTCCTGATTTAACAATTTAAAACAAATAACAATGGGATCATGTTCATTTCAACAATCAGGCAGAGGAAAATCTGCACAACAAGTATTTACAAGATTACAAGATCAAGCAATTAGTGAGTATGGTTATGATTCATACAATGGAACCATCAGCACAGTTCCAGGATTCAGAGACATTACTGATGAATGGAAGAAAAGCAAGAAAGATCTTGATAGATTCATTGATGAAAAGCTTGAGGATGGAAACAAGTATGATTGTTTTGCTATATGCACACATCAACCTGTACAAAACAAGAACAAGACAAAATCTCAAGTGGAACATATTGTAACTCCTGGTACAAAGAAGTGGGTGTTGAAGTATGTTGTGTATGATTTTGATAGACAAATAGGAGCTTGTAGCACAAAAGGTGATGCTGTTAAAGTTGCTAGAGAGTATACAGAAAAGACACTCAAACGTACAAGTATTTCTATGGAGAAGAAGCTTGAGAAAGGTTCTAATGAAGTGGCTAGAATTACATACAAAGCTTCTACAACAGAGAAAGATGGTCAATGGATTTTCTTTGGATATGCGTCTGAATAATAAAAATAAATATGTATGATACATCAAGATTACGAGCATGAGGCTCAGAGAGATTTCATATATTTGCAAGAAGAGCTTGATCTCCTCAAGCAAGAGCTTCGTGAAGAAGCTATTATATACTCCTCATTAGAAAAAATCTCAAACCATGCAGATAAACAAGTGGCAGAAATTTGCAGACTTACACCAGAAGGGTTACAATTTGGATCAGATGTTCCTGCTGAGCCAAGTTAGTTGTGGCAACGATGTTAAATCCTTTGTTAAAGCATCTCTTAAACTAGAGGTGCTTTATCATGGGTTATATAGAAAGGGACTTATAACAGAAGAGGGTGGTATTACCCTATTAGGCAAATCTATGCTTGACTTTCTGAAGGAAGAATCTGTAACAAAGATTGAGAAGATCAAAATTCCTGATTCTTGTTTTGATGATTGGTGGAAAGCCTATCCAGGTACAGACACCTTTACACATAAGAACAAGAAGTTTGCAGGCTCAAGAAGTCTTAGACAGAAGAAAGAAGAATGCAAAGCTAAGTTTAACAAAATCCTTGAAGAAGGTACATATACATGTGATGAACTTATTGCTGCTCTTGACTTTGAGGTGAAACAGAAGAAAGAAAACTCTGTTAAATCAGCAGTGAACAGAATGATGTACATGCAAAACTCTCTCACGTATTTAAACCAAAGAACATTTGAATCCTTTATAGAGCTCCTTAGAGAAGGAGGCACTGTAGAAGATTCACCTAGTGTAGCAGGAGGTACAGACATATGACATCAAAAGAAAAAGCAAAAGAGCTATATCTTAAATTTCACTTTGCAATACCAGCAATCGCAGATGAAGGACAACAAGGTCAGAATTCTGCTAAAGAATGTGCATTAATAGCTGTAGATGAAATATTAGATAACTGCTATGAAGTGATGAAACCCTTTTGGTTAGAAGTAAAACAAGAAATAGAAAGCCTATGAGTTTTGAACATTTAAAGAACGAAGTACAATTGGGTATGGATGGTAGGAACAATGGTATTCCTATGGGCTTTGATAGACTGAATAGATATGTAGGTCTGAGGAAGAGTATGTATTTCTTGATAGGTGGTAACACAGGTTCAGGTAAGACATCCTTCATAGATGATGCATTTGTTTTGAATCCTTTTGACTGGTATATCATGCAAAAAGACCCAAAAATCAAGTTATGCATAATATATCGTTCAATGGAGAGGTCTAGAACATACAAACTTGCTAAATGGGTGTCTCGTAAAATCTTCTTTGATCAGGGTATTATCATTCCTGTTCCTAAGCTATTGGGTTGGACAGAAAGAATGACAAAAGATGAGCATGATCTGTTTCTTATGTATGAAGATTACATGAATACAATATCTGATGTTATTACAATCATTGATGGTCCAGAGAATCCTATTGGTATAGCTAAGGAAATCAAGGCGCATGCTATGAAGAATGGGCGCATTGAGCAACTTGATGAGTATAACAAGATTTATGTTCCTAATGATGAGAACACTGTAACAATTGTTGTTATAGATCACGTTGGTCTATTGAAGACAACAAAGGATCAACCCACTAAGAAGGAAGCTATTGACAAGATGAGTGATGAGCTCAGATATGCTAGAGACTTCTATGGATATACACCTGTTGTTGTCAGTCAGTTCAATAGGTCTATCTCCAATCCTATAAGAATTAAAAATGGAGATGTAGAACCTCAATTAGAGGATTTTGCAGATAGTTCCCAAACTCAAAATGATGCTGATGTAGTTTTAGCGTTATTTGATCCTATGAGATACAAAGTACCAGATCCTTCAGGTTATGACACCACTAAGATGATAGATCAATATGGTGCAAAGTATTTTAGAAGTCTTAGACTAATAAAGAATAGCTATGGTGAAGATGATGTCAGGATTGGTCTTGGTTTTCTTGGTCAAATTGGTATGTTTAAAGAATTGCCTAGAAAGAAAGATATGACAGAAGCAGACTATCAAGCAATTACAAACAAATCATATTTCTTAAACAAATAAAACTATGAAAGTAAACACTTTTACTTATAACACACTACCAAGGGCTGGAGATAGTTTTTGGCAGATTGTGTTATTTCCTACATGCTCAATCTTGAGCTCTGTAGATGAATATGATCCTTATACAGCAGTAAATTTTGAATGGTTATATTGGTCTTTATCATTAACTTTTAGACATGACAAAACAAGATGAGTTACAAAAGGAGTTTGTAGATAAGGGAGAGCGTTTCTTCAGATTACACGACAGAGGGTATTATAACCTTGCAATGAGATTTGGTAAGTGTAAAACTACAATTGATCTTCTTGGTAGGCTTTTTGGCTATGATTGCACAATTCTAATAGCCTATCCAGATAACAAACTAAGAGAGACATGGCATGATGAATGTAGACTGTGGGGATATGACAATCCCAACATCACATTTGTAAACTTTAGCTCCTTAGGAAGATATGAAGACATGTGTTTTGATTTCTTTATTATTGATGAGTTTCATTCAGCTTCTGAGAATGAGAATACAATTTGCCATTTCATTATGGACAATTGTAATTACACATTAGGCCTGTCTGGAACCATTAGTGAAGAAACTAAAGCTAAATGGGATCTTGAAGAAATAGCTTGCTACACTACAGACCAAGGAATACAAGATGGTATCCTTGCTGATTATAAGATTACAGTGCACATGGTCTATCTTGACAATATAGTTAAGACACCAGACAGAAAGGGAGTTTTGAAAACTGAAAAAGCAAAATACAATGCTTACAATTGGGTGATTGAGAAAATGAAATCTGAAGGCAAGAACTTTATGTTCTTAGCACTTGCTAGAAACAGGCTCTCATTAACCTCATTAGGAAAGATGAACCATGTAAAGAAACTACTCAGTGAACTATCAGACAAACGTGTTTTGGTATTTACAGGACAAACTGAGTCAGCTGACAATCTTGGTATTCCTTCCTATCACAGTAAGAGTAAGGATGAATCTGCTTATTTGGGCTTTCAAAACAAACAACACAATCATCTTGCATTAGCTGCTATGGGCAAGGTGGGTGTGACATATAGAGACTTGGACTCTGTTATTCTGCTAAACTTTACATATAACGCAGAAGAGAGTTCTCAAATTCTCAACAGAGCTATCAAGCTTGATTATCATGGCAAAGTGGCTGATCTCCACATCATCTGTCTGAATGAACCAGCAGAGATAAAAAAGATCAAAGAAAGTCTTTCAATGTTAGATCAAACTAAAATCAATTATTTATGACACTAGAAATTATTAAAGAAGAAAAGTTTAATGAATCACCTTGGTATATACTAAGAATGAATGGTTCATCAATACAATGCTCAAGAAGGTTAGAAGAAATAGAAGAAATGTATAATCAAATTGTTGAGAATCCTAATATTATAAAAGAATCAAAAACTGTTTTGAAATCTCAAGAAATTTAATTATCTTTACAGACATTTCTAACTAAATAAATTAAAACATGGCAAGCAAATTAATTGGGATTGTTGGCTCTACAGGTACAGGAAAGAGCACTTCAATCAAATTCCTAGATTCAAAAGAAACCTACATTATTAACACAGCGAAGAAAGAACTACCATTCAAAGGAGCAGACAAACTTTACAACGCAGAAAGCAAAAATTACAAGGAAGTTGATGACATTACAGAGATTACACGTTTGCTTAAAACAATCTCTGAAAAGGCACCACACATTAAGAATGTAGTTATAGAAGATTCTAACTACATGATGAGCTTCAGAATGGCTGAGAAAGCAACTGAGGTTGGTTTTACAAAGTTTACCATTCTTGCTAAAGACATGGTTGAATTATTTAGAGAAGCTCGTAAGCTTCGTGATGATCTCAAAGTGTTCTACTTTACACATCCTGAGACAATAGAGGATGGTGGTGAGATTGTTGGATATAGAATTAAGACATCAGGTAAGATGTTAGATAATCAAATCAATTTAGAGGGGCTTTTCACAATATGCTTATATACGCATGTTGAAGAAAACAAAGATGGATCTGCTAGTTACAACTTTGTGACTAATAGATTCAAGAAATATCCTGCAAAGAGTCCAGAGGGAATGTTCACAGAAGTGAAGATTCCTAATGATCTGCAGTTGGTGGTTAATACTATCGATGAGTATTATAATTAATTAACAATTTAAACAAAGAAAACATGAACATTGGAGGTAAAAAAAGAGAAACTTCACAATTTACAGAAACACAGAAGAAAGTAGGTTTGTTTGAAGGCAAGGTGATTGCTATCAATCCATCAATTGAGGAGTACAAGGAAGTCCTTGGGATGGAACTTAAAGAAGATAGCAAAGCTACAGAGTATCTTGGCGAGAGTCAAGATGGTAACACAACACTTAGAGTTGACTTTTGGCTTGAAGAGGTTAAGAGCAAGGATAAGTTCAAGGTGACATTCTTCTTAGAAGACAAAGAGAAAGAAAACAAAGATCAAACTAAAAAGCAGTATATCAACAATGTTGGTACGTGTTCTTGGGCTGATGATCCAAACAATCTTCCTAAATGGTTTGCTGATAGAGATTATCGTGTAGCAAATGCTGGTGAAGAAGATTTCTATAGCTTTGTTAAGACATGGCTTGGTGAATTAGATTATCGTGATGCTGAAACCACTCTACAATTGGATTGGAAAAAGGTTATGAAGGGTAATCTAAAAGACCTTAAGAGTCAACTGAATGGTGAATATTGCACAAACGTTGTAGCTCTTGCAACCATCAAGACTGTTATCAAGGAAGATGAGACTAAAGAGTATCAAAGTGTATACAACAGAGGATTCCTTCCTGCTTACAGCATTAAACAATTCAGAGTGGTAGATTTCACTAGTCCTAGTATACTTAGTGGTCTTAAGGCTAAGAAGTCTAAAGACTTAAAACCTCATGAGAGATTTGTTCTTAATGTAACAGGAGAATATGGTTGTAAAGACTTCTTTATTCTTAAAGAATTGAAGGATTACAATCCAGAAGATAACGTGGTTTCA
>Ga0209190_1001497_pt1 | contig 16241 bp, 14 predicted proteins | sample M_140205_XF_Meta_FD_187315 | JGI IMG/M metagenome (GOLD analysis project Ga0209190, IMG submission 187315) | Freshwater microbial communities from Lake Montjoie, Canada to study carbon cycling - M_140205_XF_MetaG (SPAdes) (version 2) | ecosystem: Environmental > Aquatic > Freshwater > Lake... | reverse complement strand
GACTGTGACATTGGGGCGTGCTTCGTACACCATCCCAACGACCCCAAATGCAACACTTACTTGTTTCAGGTGCAATCCATTTGGCAAAGTAGATTCACGCAGTACTCGTCCCAGTGGATCTGGTAGCTCTGCAACTTGTCGAACGCCATCAGCCATCCCGGAAATTCGATCAGCCGTAAGAAGTAATCGATCTTGCATTTGCGGATGCATATCTGCAGCTTTTGCACGCGCCATGTCAAGCGCATTCGCCTCAAGTATTTTACTTACGTTATTTTCTAACTCTGTGGCAATCGATAAAAGTGCACCTTTGCGCTCACTAGATGTGGCCGTAGTCAGGGTTCTGCCAGCGAGGCGCGCTTTATCGGCAAGTTCGGCAACGAGAATAGTGCTGGCATCCATAGGCAGAAGTCTATCTGGGGTTAGTATTTTGGCGTGCGCACATTAATTAAGATTCTAAGAAATACCGTCATTAGCCTTCTCGCCATTTATTTGTTCCTCTTTAGTTTTACACGAGTCATTCATTATCCAGAACCGATAGCGACCATTCGCCTGGGATTAGCACCAGCGTCTAAAACTCCAACGCTTATGCCTTGGCACACTATTGCTCCAGCCACATCGCCCAAAGCTTGGACAATCGGTACAAAAGTCACCCCCACTGAAGTGAAATGGGATGGCAAGCAGATTTCTTTCGATGAATTCTTAACTAAAACAAATGCAAATGCGTTTCTTGTCATTCGCGATGGAGTCATAACTTACGAATGGTACAAAAAAGGCGTAACGCAACATACGCAACTTCCATCTTATTCAGTTGCAAAAACTATGACCTCACTCATAATCGGACAATTAATCGATCAAGGTAAAATCAAAGAATCTGATACTTTTGTAAAATTCTTCCCAGAATACAAAACTGGAACTAATTTTGATGACGTAACAGTTCAATCCTTGCTGGATATGCAAGCAGGTATTGGAGTTGTTGATGATTACCCAAGCGGACCTTCGGGTTGGGGCGTAGCTATCGCGCAGATGTATGCAACAACTGATCTTAACTTTTTCCTTGAGCATAATCGAAAGATGAGTTGGGATCCTGGAACTAAATCAGAATACCGAAGCATAGATACACAAATGCTTGGCTTTATTATTAAAAAAGTTACTGGTATGAGGATCGCCGATTACTTTAGCCAAAATGTTTGGCAACCGGCAGGTGCAGAAGATAACGCTTATTGGAATGTGGATCACGTCGGAGGGCTTGAAAAAACATTCTGCTGCTTCAATGCAACTGCCAGAGATTACGCTCGCATTGGTTCACTCATTATTAATAATGGCGCTAGCCAAATTGGAACTGCAAATGTCATTAGCGCTAACTGGATGAAACGCTTAGAGAATCCAGTGACAACACTTGATCACAACTGGGGCTACGCTGCACAACTTTGGCACCCGTATTCAGATTCAATGATGATGTTGGGACTCCACGGCCAATACATCATGATCCACCCAAGCTCGCACACTGTCATTGTGAAACTCAGTGACGAGCCAACAGATAATGGAAACTTCGAAGAGTTAACGGCCGCGGTATTGCACGATATGGCGCTACAGAAGAACTAGATCATCCCGGTGCACTAGTTCACGTTCGTATTCTGGGCCTAACTCTTTTGCCAACTCTTTTGTTGATCGGCCCAACATTTGTGGGATTTCAGCAGAATCAAAGGCAACTAATCCGCGAGCAATTACTTTGCCACTCTTTGAAGCCAGCTCTACTGCATCTCCTGCGCTGAACTCGCCCTCAACTGATGTGACACCTGCTGGAAGAAGGGAAACTCCGCGTTCTAAAACTGCAGTTACTGCCCCCTCATCAAGTATGAGACGTCCGTGTGGTGTTGAAGCATGCGCCAACCACAGCATTCGAGAATTATTCTTTGAACTTTGTGCTTGAAAGTAAGTTCCAAAATCTTTACCGACAATAGCATTCGGTGCCTCGTCAAGTGTCGTCAATAACGTGGCAATGCCTGCACCCGTTGCAATTCGTGCAGCTTCAACTTTTGTAATCATTCCCCCACTACCAACACCTGCCGAACCTGAACCGCCAAGAGTTGATTCATCAATGTCACTAAGCGATTGCACATTGCTAATTCTTTTAGCACCTGGCGTTGAAGGTGGAGCGTCATAGAGCGCGTCGATATCTGAAACAAGAATGAGCAAGTCTGCTCCGATGAGCATTGATACCAAGGCAGCTAAACGATCGTTATCTCCAAAACGAATCTCTTGGGTTCCGACGCTGTCGTTTTCATTAATGATAGGAACAACGCCAAGGGAAAGTAACTTATCAATTGTGCGCTGAGCGTTTTGGTAATGCTCTCTCCGGACAATGTCTTGGGTCGTGAGCAGTACTTGCGAAGCAGTAACGTGGTGGCGAGCTAAGGATTCTGTATAGCGGTGAATTAATAACCCTTGGCCAACAGAGGCAGCAGCTTGTTGTGTTGCTAAATCTTTTGGACGCGCTTTAAGCCCAAGCGGTGCTAAACCTGCAGCGATTGCACCCGATGAAACGACGGCCACTTCTGCGCCTCGATCACGTGCACCAACAACAAGATCAACGAGTGCGTTCACTGCTTTTTCATCTAGAAATGAACCAGCAGAACCAGTCAGGGATGAGGAGCCGATTTTGACAACGATGCGCTTGGCTTTCGCGATTTGCTCACGGCTCTTTTCAGAACTTAATCCAATACTCATTGCACACCCTCCTCTTCAGCCTCAACAATCTGCCCGCTCAAAGCAGGGGTATGTGGATCAACAACTTTGTACTCCCATTGTTCCGCAATTTCATGGTCATTGAGTTGATCTTGAACTTTTGTATATCCGCGCCATGGACCATCGAAGCGTGCATCTTCTCCTCGAGCAGAACCAAGCAATTCTGCGCCTGCCTCGATAGTTGGTTCCCAATCAAACACAACTGCGCTCTCACCACTTCCAACTCGAACTTCAACTCCAGATACTGCGCCTTTTCTAAAGAGGTCTCTTTCTACGCCAAGTTGAGCCATACGATCTGCAAGGTAACCAATTGCTTCAGCATTTTTGAAATCTGTTTGGCGAACCCAGCGCATAACTTTCGCGCCAGAAACACTGAACGAACCATCAGTATTTGCTACAACAGTAAATCCAGAATCATCAACCGCTACTGGACGAAGAACAATTCGAGTTCGTTCCTCCACTGCTGATTCGGCACGAGTTTTTTGAATGATTCTCGCCATTGCATATGTAAGCTCTGTGAGACCTGCACGCGATGCCGCAGATACTTGATAAACCTCATACTCACGATCACGCAGCGTTTGTTCAACCATGTCGGCCATAGCTTGGCCATCTGGTAAATCAATCTTGTTGAGTGCAATCATGCGTGGGCGATCTTCAAGTCCACCGTATTGCGCCAACTCTGATTCGATAATTTCTAAATCGCTCACTGGATTTCGATCAGTTTCTAACGTTCCACAATCGAGTACATGCACAAGTGCAACGCATCGCTCAACGTGCCTTAAAAACTCAAGACCTAAACCTTTTCCTTGACTAGCACCAGGGATAAGTCCGGGAACATCGGCAACAGTAAAGCGAGTTTCTCCTGCTTGGACTACGCCAAGATTTGGAACAAGCGTTGTAAATGGATAGTCAGCAATCTTTGGACGAGCAGCAGAAATTGCAGCAATAAGCGAAGATTTTCCAGCACTTGGATAACCAACAAGAGCAATATCGGCAACGCTTTTGAGCTCCAAAATTAGCGTGCGTTCTTCACCTGGTTCGCCAAGAAGTGCAAAGCCTGGTGCGCGACGCTTTGACGATGAAAGAGCTAAATTGCCAAGCCCACCAAAGCCACCTTGTGCAGCAATGAAAATAGTGCCGTTACCAACTAAATCTGCGAGCTGATTTCCGTCGCCATCATAAACAACAGTGCCATTAGGAACGGTAAGAACTAAATCTTCACCTGATGGACCATCTTTACGATCGCCATATCCGGCACGTCCTGACGTTGCTTTTCTATGTGGTGAATGATGGTAATCAAGAAGCGTTGTGACATTTTGATCAACAACTAAAGTGATATCGCCACCGCGACCACCGTTGCCACCATCTGGCCCGCCAAGTGGTTTAAATTTTTCACGCTTTACGGAAACGCAGCCATCGCCGCCTTTTCCGGCAGAGGCAAAGAGGGTGACGCGATCTACGAATGTCGTCATCTTCTTACCTTGCCCTTCTTCGTGCATTTACAAACTTATGACTGGAATAAAAAAAGCGGGTCCGCATTAACGGCCCGCTCTTTTATGAGAACCGAATTAACCGACCGGAACCACATTAACTACGCGACGTCCGCGAGCGCGACCGAATTCAACAGCCCCTGCAGCGAGTGCAAAAAGTGTGTCATCTTTGCCACGGCCAACATTGGCACCTGGGTGAAAGTGAGTTCCGCGTTGACGAACAAGAATTTCGCCGCTGTTAACTACTTGACCGCCGAAGCGCTTGATTCCGAGATATTGAGCATTGGAATCGCGACCGTTTCGTGTCGAGGAGACACCTTTTTTACTTGCCATTTCTCAACTCCTTGAAGTTTGGTTTTACTTGACGCCGTTGATGGCAGTAATTTTAACGCGGGTATTTTGTGAACGAAAACCTTGACGACGGCGATAGCCGGTCTTGTTCTTGTAACGCAAGATGTGAATCTTCTTGCCTTTAGTCTCATCAAGAACCTCGGCAGTAACTTTTACGCCTGAAAGAACTTTTGGATCAGTTGTAACACTGGCTCCGTCTACGAGAAGGACAGCGGAAAAAGTAACGGTTGAACCAGCAGCTCCATCGATACGATCGACGGTGAGCGTGTCTCCGACGGCGACTTTTTCTTGGCGCCCGCCAGCTTTCACAATTGCGTACACGTTGGTGCTCCAGTTCTATTGCAGTCAGCGGTAAATGCGACCACTAAGCGAAGACTAAGGGTAGGCAATGAGGGGGTCCTGGGTCAAACTGAGAGTTTGAAGCTCTCAGGCACCTGGCGTGACGACCCCAGTGCTAACCGCTCGACGACGCTTTCGAGCCTTGATGGGCTCCTCTTTGGTCTCTGCATGGGTTGTATCCGTATCCGAATCAACATCCAAATCTCTGCCGGCATGACTGCTTTCATCGGAACGATCATGAGAATTTTCCAATTCTTCGTGTGAATTATTGGATTCACTCTCAGCAAATACAGGAGTTGGTTTTGATTTAACAGGTTCGGTATGGATATGAATTCCACGCCCAGCACAGCTATCGCACGTTGTTGAGAAAGCTTCGATGAGCCCCTGCCCAATGCGCTTTCGTGTCATTTGAACTAATCCAAGTGAAGTTACTTCAGCAACCTGATGTTTGGTGCGATCGCGTCCTAAGCATTCAACTAAACGTCGCAATACTTGCTCTCTGTTCGATTCAAGAATCATGTCGATGAAGTCAATGACAACAATTCCGCCAAGGTCTCGGAGTCGAAGTTGGCGAGCAATCTCTTCTGCCGCTTCCATGTTGTTCTTGGTAACAGTCTCTTCAAGGTTTCCACCTTTACCGATGAATTTTCCTGTGTTCACATCGATCACAACCATCGCTTCGGTACGATCGATAACTAATGATCCACCAGAAGGTAAATACACTTTGCGATCAAATGCCTTAGACAATTGCTCATCAACTCGGTAGTCAGCAAATAAATCGCCAAGCCCGGTCCACTTTTCAATTTTTGATGTGAGTTCTGGTGCAATGAAACTCAAATAACCATGGATATCTTCCCATGCCTGGCTTCCTTGAATTGTGAGCTTTCGGAAATCTTCGTTGAAGATATCGCGAATAACTCGAACTGCTAGATCGGGCTCTGCATAAAGAAGTGCCGGAGCATGGAAATTTGGGTTTTCAGATTTTTGAACAATGTCATCCCATTGCGCTTTAAGTCGAGCAACATCGCCTTCAATTTCAACATCGCTTGCACCTTCTGCGGCAGTACGAACAATCACTCCTGCTTCTTCAGGAACGATTGGTTTTAAAACTGCCTTGAGACGAGCGCGTTCTGGTTCCGGAAGTCTGCGACTAATACCGCTCATACCGCCGCCAGGAACATAAACCAAATATCGACCAGGAAGTGAAATCTGACTTGTTAGTCGTGCGCCCTTTTGGCCGATTGGATCTTTTGTTACTTGTACGAGAACTGGTTGCCCAGTTTTCAATACCATCTCAATTTTGCGCGGTTGTGAATCAGATATTCCGGCAGCATCCCAATTTACTTCGGCTGCGTAAAGAACAGCATTTCTGCCTTTTCCAATATCAACGAAAGCAGCTTCCATGCTGGGAAGTACGTTCTGAACGCGACCTAAGTAGACGTTACCTACGTATGAAATATTGCTATTGCGGTTAACGTAATGCTCGACCATCACTTTGTCTTCAATGACGGCGATCTGGGTGCGATCGCCGATTTGGCGCACCAACATCTCGCGATCGACATTCTCTCGGCGGGCGAGGAATTCACCTTCAGTAATGATTGTTCCGCGCTTGCGATAAGGCTCACGATATTCACTTCGATTTTCACGACTTCTGCGCACTGGTGAACGAGATTCTTTTCGTGGTCTCTCGCGCACTTCACGTACTGGGCGGCTTTCCCGAACTTTGACAACGGTGATTACCCCATCTTCTTCAATGGTTTCTCCCGGTGTCACTCCATCGGCAGTAGATCTGCGACGGCGGCGGCGATGGGTAGCAGCAGTTGAACTCTCATCATTTGTCTCGACGCTAGTTGCACCATCATTTGTAGATGCTTGGGCATCACTAGATCGGTGACGACCACGCCCTCCGCGGCGACGGCGACGGCCACGTGAATCCTTTGAATCGCCATCTGATTCTGAATCCACTTCACTCTTAGCAACCTCAACAGTTTTGGCAGGTGCTTTTTCGCGAACGGCTTTCGCTGGTTTTACATCTGGTGTGGCAGCTTGAAACATAGGAACGGGAATCGCGGCTGCGCTTTTCTTTTTCGCTGAAACTTTTTTATCTGACTGCTCGCTTGTCTGCACTGCAGGGTCAACGGGAGCTTTCGTAACTTTTTTAACCGCACGCTTGCGCGGCGACTTTGGCTCAATAGCCATGGCACCAAATCCTCTATGCGTTCTGTAAAAAACGCGCTCTGGCTCGAAATCGAGCAATTCTGTGTGTCCGCGCTAGGCATTTATCGCGAAGAAATCGCGAGCCGCGCTGGACGTTGGGGTAAGTATGGCAGATGAAGGGGGTAAAGCTCAAAGTTGAGGCAGTTACCCTCGCTGACGAGCGTGAATATTCTGTAAAAGGCCAATGCCAATCAAATTGGCGAACATACTCGAACCTCCATATGACATAAATGGCAATGGCACTCCTGTCATTGGCATCAGCCCCATTGTCATCCCAATATTTTCGAAAGCCTGGAATGCGAACCAAGAAATAACTCCCGTGCACACCAATCGGCCAAATGCATCTTGCGATCTTCGGGCAATCCTAAATCCTCTTACCAAAATCACAAGGAAGAGAAGCAAGATGGCACCGCTTCCTAGAAAACCAAATTCTTCCCCCGCAACCGTAAAAATAAAATCTGTCTGCTGCTCAGGAACAAATCTTCCATTTGTTTGAGGACCGTTGAAAAGCCCCTTGCCTATAAGACCTCCAGAACCGACTGTGATTCGCGATTGCCTTAATTGGTATCCGCTGCTTTGAGGATCAGCAGTTGGGTCAACAAAAGATTGCAAACGTTTAAGTTGATAATCATTGACCACGCCTACTTTAACGGCAGTGAATCCACCTAACAGCGCTACAAGAAGTAATCCAACAACCCAACGTGAAGGTGCACCTGAGACAGCAATAATTGTCACAACAGATGCGCTAATGATTAAAACAGTTCCCATATCTGGCTGCTTTAAAATCAAGGCTATAGGGATTGCTGCGATAGCCAACCCCTGTAATACGTCATTGCTGCTTGGCTGATCTCCATCATGCAATCGCTCCGATAGCAACATGGATAAACCAATAATGATAGAAATTTTTGCCAATTCCGCCGGCTGCACTTGAAATCCACCGGGCAAGGAAATCCAGCCTCGAGCACCGTTAATTTCTCGGCCGATCCCGGGAATCAATACTGCGAGCAATCCGATGACGCCAACGCCCCAAACAATTGGCGTATAAGCACGAAGCAAGCGGTAATCAATGAGCGTGGTGCCAAATGCAAGAAATCCACCAATGAGAATATTAAAAATATGTCGCTTCACATAATATTGAGGATCTAATCCTAAAGAGCCATACCAACTGCGAGTAGCTGCGTATACCAAGAGCGTTCCGATAATCAGAAGCAATGCCACTGCAATACTTAATATTGGATCGAAACCCTCCATGATTGAACGTCTTACTTTGGTTCGACGACCTGTGAAATGTCTGAAGCTCATGGCATTTTCACTTTCGTCGTTGCGGAAATTCTAGGCAGTGTAGTTGGCGGACCTTCTGGAAAAAGCGCTTTCGTTGGATCTACTTTAGAACCCACGACACCGAAAAGAGTTTCATAAATCTTTCTCACGCCAACAGCGCTTGTTGAAGCACCGAATCCACCTTGACTCACCATCATCACAACTGCATAGCGTGGTTTATCAGTCGGACCAAAGGATGCAAACCAAGATGTGTTGTCCTTCTTGGTGCCATTTTTATTTAGACCAAAGACTTCTGCAGTTCCAGTCTTTCCACTTATTGCTAATGGGAATCCACTAAAGACACCTGCAGCAGTGCCGCTAACAACAACTTCTCGAAACGCTCCTCGCAAGAATTCAAGAGTTGCTGCCGTTGCAGGAAGTGTTCCGATCACAGTTGGTTTAAATTTTTTCACGATTGCCCCGTTTGTCTTAACAATTGCTTGGGCAATAGTTGGTTGCCAAATTTTCCCACCATTAGCAATTGCTGCATACATCTGGGTTAGCTTGAGTGGAGTAAGAACGGTGTCTCCTTGGCCAATGGAGAAGTTAACAGCATCTCCACCACGAATCTTGTCACCATCTATGCAATTTTCCTTTGCTAGCGCAATTAAAAATGGAGTCAATTGGTTCTTCTGAGCCCGCGTTTGATAATTACAGAAATACTCTTTGTTTTGCTGATACCAATCGTTGCGCCATTGACGATCAGGCACTCGTCCGCTGGACTCTGAAGGTAAATCAATTCCAGTTTTTTGAGCAACCTGAAATCCACGTGCTGCGGAAAAGAAGTAGTCATTGGCGCTCTTCTTCGGGGAAAGGCCACCATCTCTGATCCATTCATCAAAAGCAATCTGGTACCAAATTGTGTCGCACGAAATCGCGATTGCTTTCTTCATCGTCAATCGACCTTGCGCTTTACTTTCGAAATTCTGAAAATCTCTATTTCCGACGCTTACTTGGGCTGGACAGGAATATGTTCCATTTAAGTCATATCCAGCATTCGCAGCTGCTACTAAGGAAACAGCTTTAAACGTTGAAGCAGGTGCATACAAACCTTGCAAAACACGGGATAGCGCAGGAACGCCAGTATTTTCGCTAAACATATCTTTGGCCTGTTTAACTGTTAAACCTTTTTCCCAAATGTTTGGGTCATATGTTGGATACGAAGCCATTGCCAAAATACGACCAGTCTTCACATCCATGACAACTGCCGCTCCCGCATCGCCTCGATAGCCACTGCTTCTTGCGCGCACAACAGCATCAGCAAGCGCACTCTCAGTAGATGCTTGTAAGCGCACATCCAAACTTGTCACAACGTGGTCCCCGGGAATGGATTTTGTATTCTGGGATTCGCGTGTAACTGCTTCTTTTCGGTCGACAATAACAGTTCGAATTCCTGGTTTTCCACGAAGATAAGAATCATATTGATATTCGAGTCCTGCTTTACCTATTGATTCACTTCGATAATATTTAGTTCCATTTGCTGCGGATAAATCTGATTCAGTGAGTGGACCTACATATCCCAGCTCATGTGCTGCATTCACTCCATCAATGCCAGGGTAATTGCGCACCGCAACCGGCATTGCATCAATACCAGGAAATAAGTCAGCCTTTTCTACGATTGCAAGCGCTTTTGTAGGGTCAGCATCTTTTGTAATCGGAATGGGCTGATATCTCGTACCTGTCCAACACCCCAGTTGATTTCCTTTTGCAAGTTCACCGCATAAACGAGTGCGACGGAATACATCTGAATAACTGAGGCCGAGTAATTTCGCCGTCCGACTGAGTACTGCACCACCTTTATCGGCCTGTTGGTCAATAACACTTCTATCAACTGTCACAGCTAGGCCCACGCGATTAAGTGCTAACGGAACTCCGAAAGAGTCAACAATCATGCCTCGTGTTGCGGGATTCACGATATCTCGACTTTGAATGCTCAGCGCAGCATCGCGATACTTTGGACCTGCACCAACTTGCAGATAAAACAGACGACCAAATAACGCAAGCATGAGTGAAATAATCAGTGCCTGAACAACAACTAAACTTAAACGAGATCGTTGATTCATAAGGTCTCGCGAGTTTCAAATATCGCACGGTGTAATCGAGAAATCAACGGCAATAAAAAGGGCGCGACCACAAGTGTCCAGATTCCATTACCAACCAAGATTTTCATGAGTTGAAATCCGGTACCAAGATCCAACCCCAATAAAGCACCAGTTATGAGATAAATTCCTAGGGTGACGACGACTCCGACCGCGACAAGAACTACAAGGCTAAAAGGGTTTCCTCTTAAACTGTCGTCACCATAACGAAGAAAAGCAATGCCATATCCGATGACAATGAGTACAAGCGTCCACTGTCCAATGGGCCCATCATTGGCAGGTGCAAGATCAAGTAATAACCCGGCACCGAACCCAGTTATAGCTCCGACTTCTGGCGTGCTTAGCGCTGACCAACAAATTGTAAAAATAAGAAATAGAGAGAATCCGCCGAGTGGTAAGCGTATCTGACTAAAAAGCGACTCTTGCAGAATGAATAAGGTAAAGAAAATAGTTGAAGTGAGCAGCAGGCGACGGGTCAGCATGCAACTTTACTTTTTTGTTGATGGACTTGGCGATGCAGACGGCGTGACATAGACCGTTACTGTCGGAGTCGGTGTAGGCATAGGTTTAGGTGGGACAAGTGCATCACGTGGGTCTGCATCTGGTGCTTTCACCACGACAGCAACAATGCGTAGCGAACTTAGGTGTGCAAAAAATTTAACTTCAGCCGAAGCTGAAACAGCACCAGCAGCATCAGCAACGTAGGTCACTTGCCCAACAGGGACACCAGGAACAAAGGGTTTATCTCCCTCACTTCCTCGTGCTAAAAGTACATCACCAACTTTTACATTACTTTGACTATCCAATAGTTGTAGAACTGCATGATCGGTACCTTGGCCCGAAAGTATTCCGATTTGCTCTGAGTGAGCAATGCGCACCCCAACGCGAAATGATGGATCTGAAGAGAGCATAACGAGTGAAGTTGTTGGATAAACCTCTTTTACTACTCCCACCAAACCTTCTCCTGAGATCACCGTCATGTCACGGGTAATTTTCATGTTAGCGCCAGTATCAATAATGATTGTTTGAGTAAATGTTGCACTTGAACCTTGTGCAATCACGCGCGCATTGACGACTTTGTAACTAGCTTTTCCTGCAAGGTTGAGCACTGATTTCAATTGACCAATTTCGGTATCTACACTTCTACGAGTCAGAATTCGCTCTCGCAGAACTGCATTCTCATCTTCTAGGGCTTTAAGTTTCGAACGTGTTCTGCCCAAATGTGCGACATCGGAAAAAAAATTGCCCACAGGAGTAAATACAAAACTAGCTCCACGTTGGAAAGGTGACAAAACTGTTTGCGCACCATTTCTTGCACCTTGCATGACTTGAACGCCACGAAGATCGAGAGTAATCAGAAATAGTGAAGTAACTATCAAGATTACGAGCAAGAGACGACTTCTGTTATCGCCGCCGTATCGCATAGAAGTAGCCTATCGGCGAGGTTCGGAGATCAAGACCTTCTCTAAAGCCTCAAACTCTTCAATACATTTTCCAGATCCTTCAACCACTGCATCCAAGGGGCGATCTGCAATGTGAATTGGCATTCCGGTTTCGCGACGCAAGCGCTCATCGAGTCCGCGCAAGAGCGCTCCTCCGCCAGTTAGAACGATTCCGCGATCCATAAGGTCACTGGCCAACTCTGGTGGAGTTTTATCGAGAGTGCTCTTTACGGCGTTAATTATTGCGTTCACTGGCTCTTCAATAGCCTTACGAATTTCAGCAGCTGAAACAACAATTGTCTTTGGCAGACCAGTTGCTAGATCGCGACCGCGAATTTCAGCATCTGGTTCTCCTTGAATTGGATAGGCAGAGCCAATGGCCATCTTAATTTCTTCAGCAGTGCGCTCTCCTAGTAGAAGCGAGAATTCACGCTTAACCCAGTTAATAATGGATTGATCGAGTTCATCGCCACCGACGCGAATCGACAGTGATGTCACGATTCCACCAAGGGAAATGACTGCGACTTCAGTTGTTCCACCGCCAATATCAACAACCATGTTTCCGGTTGGCTCATGGATAGGAAGTCCGGCACCAATTGCTGCAGCCATTGGTTCTTCAATAATGTAAACCTTACGTGCGCCCGCTGCATATCCTGCATCCTTAACAGCACGCTGCTCAACACCTGTAATACCTGAAGGCACGCACACAACGATGCGTGGCTTTGCTAAATATCGACGACGGTGAACTTTTTGAATGAAGTAACGCAACATACGTTCTGTTGTATCAAAGTCTGCGATAACACCATCTTTAAGTGGGCGGATAGCGACAATGTTTCCGGGGGTACGGCCAATCATTTTCTTGGCTTCAAGACCAACGGCGAGAATGCCACCAGTATCCTGGTTCACAGCGACAACACTTGGCTCATTCAGAACGATTCCACGTCCACGCACATAAACAAGCGTGTTTGCAGTACCGAGGTCAACGGCCATATCGCGACCAATAAAGGACATTCTGTTACTCATTACATTCCCTCCGGAAAGAAGATTGCTATCTCCCGCGTTGCTGACTCAACTGAGTCCGATCCATGAACGATATTTTGTACAACTTTGGTTCCTTGATCACGTGCAAGATCGCCACGAATAGTTCCGGGGGCTGCAACAGTTGGATCAGTTGCACCTGCCAGAGATCTAAAGCCTTCAATAACTCGATTACCTTCTGCGATTAATGCAACTATCGGACCAGATGACATAAATTCAAGAAGTGGTTCGTAAAAAGGTTTCCCTTGATGTTCTGCATAGTGACTTTCAAGAATTGAACGATCTGCATTCATCATTCGCACTCCAGCAATGGAATATCCCTTTGATTCAATGCGCGAAATAACTTCGCCAACAAGCGCACGACGTACGCCGTCGGGCTTGATTAATACCAGGGTTCTCTCCATGCTCACCCCCAGAGTGTAATCGTTCTATTGGGGCTTCGAAACACCGGCCTTGAGCAGGGCAGCACGCGCAGCCTCACCCTTTCTTCCCACCACTATGGCTGCAATCCAAAGGCCTCCGAAGAGGGCTCCAAGAAAAAACATTGGGGTAACGAAAAAACCATACGCAAATAAAACTATCTGCAAAACCGAACCCACAACCCATGCCCACTTTCTCCGAAGAGTCCCAGCAAGTGCCATACAAAAAATCGCTACAAACCCACCGAAAATAATTACAGGAGAACTTTGACTCTTTCCAGCAAGCAAAAGTGCAAAACCCAAAACTAAACTTTCCATCGCAAGAACCGATGCTCCTAAAACTTTCATTGGCTTGCGATCCCCTTAATAATTGCCCGGCCTTGCCCCACAGTTGTTACAGAACCCGTAATGACGATTCCGATGGATTCGTTGTTAGCGCCGCCCTTTGCAGAGGCAATCGCGGTGGTAATTGCTTTCTCGAGCCTGGGTTCAAGTACTACTCTATCGGGCTCGAAAATCTTCATCGCAATTCTTGCTAAATCCTCCACGGGTAGAGCCCGCGGGGAAATGCTCTCAGTGACAATCAAAATATTCACTATTGGCTCAAGCTCTCTCAAAATCTCCTCGACCTCTTTATCTGCAAAAACGCCTACTACACCGATAATCTCATCAAAAGTAAATTCATTTTCAAGGGTCTGGGCAAGCGCTTTGGCTCCATGCGGGTTATGTGCCGCATCAAGAATAATTGTTGGATCACGATGGACTACTTCGCATCTTCCAGGTGAAGCAACTTGGGCAAATCCTGCGCGAACCGCTTCTTGATCTAACTCCTGGCCACCAAAGAAACTTTCGACCGCTACCAATGCAGTAGCAGCATTCTCTCCTTGATGTTTTCCGTGGAGCGGAAGGAAAATATCTTCATACACTCCACCAAGTCCTTTAACGGTAAGAAGCTGTCCTCCGACGGCAACGCTTCGTGAGGTGAGTGAGAACTCAACCCCTTCTCGTGCCACATTTGCCCCGACTTGGGCAACCCGTCGCATGAGCTCAACAGCTACTTCTGGTTGTTGCTGTGCCAACACAACGTTTGAACCCTCTTTAATGATTCCACTTTTAGTTCTAGCTATTTCAGTCAAAGTATTCCCAAGGTATGCCATGTGATCAAAACCAATAGGTGTGATTACGGAAACAGCAGCCTCTACAACATTGGTTGCATCCCATTCGCCACCCATTCCAGCTTCAATAATGCCTATATCAACTGGAAATTCAGCAAATGCCACAAATGCCAGCGCTGTCATCGCTTCAAAATAAGAAATCGGAGTTTCAAATTTCTTATCCATCAAATCTAAATACAGAGCTATATCGTTATAAGCAAAGACGAAATCCTTGGAATCAATGGATAGCCCATTAATTGAAATTCGCTCTAAAAAACTTTCAAGGTGAGGGCTTGTATAGCGTCCAGTCCGCATACCGATATTGAAAAGCAAGGAATCGATCATTCGAGCAGTCGAAGTTTTCCCATTTGTACCGGCAATATGAATTGTTGGATAAGAAAGTTGCGGAGACCCTAAAATATCTACAAGCGCTGCAATTCTTTCTAGAGTTGGCTCAATAGCGGTTTCTGGCCAACGAGTTTCCAGCCCTACCTCGATAGCTTTAAGTCTGGCTTGGTCTTCGGCACTTGTCATTGTTGTGGCAAAGATTTTAGAGCTGATGTGATCCGATCTATATCTTCTTGGGTCTTGGCAAGGCGTGCTTTGATTTCAACTACCACCGCTGCTGGTGCTTTTGCCATGAAGTTCTCATTTGTGAGTTTTACTTGCGCTGTAGCCAAATCTTTTTGCGCTGTAGCCAAATCTTTAGTTAAGCGTGCACGCTCTGCCACTAGGTCAACGGTTCCGCTGATATCTAATTCCACTTTAATCTTGCCGATTTCAACTGTCGCACTTGGAGTAAATCCTGCAGGTTCTGGATCGAGTTTCAATACAAATCTCATCGCGCTTTCATAGGGCTTAATTGATGCAGGAGCCAAAAATCGTGCAGGAATGCGTTGACTCGTTTTAATTCCCTGGTCACTTCTAAAGCGACGTACTTCAGTCACTATTTCTTGAACTTGAGTGATGAGCTTTTCACCTTGAGAATCGGCATGCTCAGGATGAGCTACTGGCCAAGTGGCAATGACAAGTGATTCGCCCCCAGTAAGCGCAACCCATAGCTCCTCTGTAATAAATGGCATCACTGGGTGCATCAATCTAAGTAATTGATCCAACACGAAACCAAGCACTCTTTTCGAATCTTTAGCGTCGGATGTTGCAAATGCCTCTTTTGAAAGTTCTAGGTACCAGTCACATAAATCATCCCACGCAAAGTGATAAATCATTTCGCATGCTCTAGAGAATTCAAATGCCTCAAAGAGTGCATCTACTTCGGTCACCGTTTCGTTCAATCGACTCAAAATCCATCGATCAATTGCTCCAAGTGATTCGAATGCTGGGAGTTCGCCTTCAACCGTTGCACCGTTTATCATGGCAAATCGAGTGGCATTCCATAATTTTGTTGCAAAGTTTCGAGATGCAGCGATCCATTCTTCGGCTAGAGCTTGATCCGTACCTGGGTTTGCTCCGCGCGCCAAACTAAATCGAAGTGCATCTGATCCATAACGATCCATAAATTCGAGTGGATCAATGGTGTTGCCACGACTCTTACTCATTTTCTTACCAAATTTGTCACGAACTAAACCGTGAAGCGCAATGACATTAAATGGTGGGATTCCATCCATTG
>Ga0209190_1001496_pt1 | contig 16253 bp, 14 predicted proteins | sample M_140205_XF_Meta_FD_187315 | JGI IMG/M metagenome (GOLD analysis project Ga0209190, IMG submission 187315) | Freshwater microbial communities from Lake Montjoie, Canada to study carbon cycling - M_140205_XF_MetaG (SPAdes) (version 2) | ecosystem: Environmental > Aquatic > Freshwater > Lake... | reverse complement strand
CCTGCGAAATCGTATGGTCGCCACATGCCAACTTACTCAGCGCTGAAAACTTTTCTTCGGCACACAATTTATTCTCTCGCACTCGCCGAACGACAGATTCTTGGAAGTCGCAAAGGGCGTTCATTCATTCTGCCAACGCCCGACGCAATATTCGCATGGTGTCATCGATGCGGCGCGCCTCGCAATTGCATTCATAGTTCTCAAGACCATGATGAAAACTTCACCTGCAAAAAATGTATCGGTGTCTGTCTCGCGCGCGATCGAACAATTCGTCTTGGAACATACGAAGGTCAATGGCGTAATGCAATTCTTGCAGTCAAGCACGGAGGTGATCGCACACTTGCGCACGATCTTGGAAAACTTCTTGCGCATCAGTGGCAACAAACAATCTCAAGCGCATCATTCGTTGGTGACGACGCGATTGTCATTCCTGTGCCGATGCCTTTCACACGACGAGTTGAGCGGGGGATCGATCATGCAAGTGAAATTGCTTCTGGCGTTTCAAAGACGCTCGGCTATCCGATGATTCGATGTCTCGAACACGACGCGGGTCCCGTGCAGGCTCTGATGACGCGCGCAGATCGGCAATCACGCTTGCAGCGGATTCGCTGGAAAGGGATTCAAAAGCGAAAATTTCGCCCATTCACAACGCTTGATTTGCCATCGATCAAAACTGTTTTCGTAGTGGACGACGTGTTGACGACAGGTTCTACAGCTGCTCAGGTGTGCGCGGCGATCCGAAATCGCCTTGGATCGGTCAAAATTGTGATGCTGGTTGTGGCGACGACATAAATGTCACAAAACACTATAAAACCAGTCATTTATGAGCAATACGCGCCTGAATTCGCACCGCACAATTTCGCCAAAATTATGGTTCTCGGACCCAGCGCAACCCTCGAATTCCCAATTCTGCCCTCAATCAAAAACCATCCTCCCAAGAAGCTTGCAACAGGGTTGACAAATCCCAGATTTCTATTACACTTGTCGACCCTGCTCATCCGAGCGAGGCCTGATTCTGCTTGTTTTTCAGCCGAATCTTGACATCTTTGACAATTGAGCAGTTGGATCGCCGCGAGGATGTGGCCACCTTCACAAGCTTTCATAGAGCGAATGAAGTGTGGAAAAGTTTCTCCCGCCACAGCGGGAGATGCTGAACATCCTCTGTGATGTCCAAGTGAATGGTCATTTCCGAAGACTTTCCCGGAGCTGAAACATTTGGGGTTAAACCCGAATGTCATAGGCAAAGGGCAAGGATGTTTAGTCAAATCCAGCAATAGCCAATTGTTGGCATCGGTTCGGACCGATGAAGTCGACCGACCTGTCGCCTCAAGTGCTTGCACTTGATCGTGATGGGTCGCCAGGCAACCTTCTCTAAGAAGTCTCGGACGCAAGTCCGTTAAAAATTAATTGAAGAGTTTGATCCTGGCTCAGATTGAACGCTGGCGGCATAGCTAAAACATGCAAGTTGAGCGAAGCAGTAGCAATACTGACTGAGCGGCGTAAGGGTGAGGAATACATTTCTATGTACCCCAAGGTCGAGGATAGCCAAGAGAAATCTTGGGTAATACTCGATGTGGTCGTAAGATCAAAGGTTTACCGCCTTGGGAGCGGGGAATGTCCTATCAGGTAGTTGGTGGGGTTACGGCTCACCAAGCCAAAGACGGGTAGCAGGTGTGAGAGCACGGCCTGCCACATCGAAACTGAGACACTGTTCGGACTCCTACGGGAGGCTGCAGTAACGAATCTTCCGCAATGCGCGAAAGCGTGACGGGGTAATGCCGCGTGCAGGATGAAGCCCTTCGGGGTGTAAACTGCTGTCAGGGGCTAGGAATTTCATGACCAGCCCCAAAGGAAGAGCCGGCTAACTCTGTGCCAGCAGCCGCGGTAATACAGAGGGCTCGAGCGTTAATCGGAATCACTGGGCTTAAAGCGTGCGTAGGCGGATCTTCAGGCTTGTTGTGAAATCCCACGGCTCAACCGTGGAATTGCGATGAGAACCGGAGATCTTGAGTCAGGTAGAGGCGGGTGGAACGATAGGTGGAGCGGTGAAATGCGTAGATATCTATCGGAACGCCAAAGGAGAAGTCAGCCCGCTGGGCCTGTTCTGACGCTGAGGCACGAAAGCGTGGGTAGCAAACGGGATTAGATACCCCGGTAGTCCACGCCGTAAACGATGCGCACTAGACTGAGGGAGCTTGACGCTTTCTCAGTCGTAGCAAAAGTGCTAAGTGCGCCGCCTGGGGAGTACGGTCGCAAGATTAAAACTCAAAGGAATTGACGGGGGCTCACACAAGCGGTGGAGCATGTGGCTTAATTCGAAGCAACGCGAAGAACCTTATCCTAGGCTTGACATGTACGTATTAACTCCCCGAAAAGGGAGCCACTCCCGCAAGGGCGGAACGTACACAGGTGCTGCATGGCTGTCGTCAGCTCGTGCTGTGAAGTGTCGGGTTAAGTCCCTCAACGAGCGAAACCCCTATCTCTAGTTGCTAACAGGTAATGCTGAGGACTCTAGCGAGACTGCCGGTGTCAAACCGGAGGAAGGTGGGGATGACGTCAAGTCCTCATGGCCTTTATGCTTAGGGCTGCACACGTGCTACAATGGTACCGACAGAACGACGCAAGACCGCAAGGTGGAGCAAATCGCTAAAAGGTACCCCAGTTCGGATTGGAGGCTGCAACTCGCCTCCATGAAGTTGGAATCGCTAGTAATCGCGGATCAGCTACGCCGCGGTGAATATGTTCCTGAGCCTTGTACACACCGCCCGTCAAGTCATGGGAGCTGGCAGCGCCCGAAGTGGTCCCGTTTCAGGGGTCCCTACGGCGAGGCTGGTGACTGGGACTAAGTCGTAACAAGGTAGCCGTAGGGGAACCTGCGGCTGGATCACCTCCTTTCTAATGGAATATTATTAGACGCATCCGAAGAGCGATCTTTGGAGCGAATTCGTCAACACAATCTCGTTCGCCAATGGCGTCAAACCCAAAGGCGAGAACTGAATCGGCAACGATTCAGAACGGCACCCAACTGCTTATTGAAACCAGACGCTCTGCAAAGAGCGTCTGGTTGTATTTTTGCGCAAAGTATTTTCTGTCGATGGCAACGGATGCGGGTGAAGATCAAGCTCGAGTTTTCGATGCAATCCGTCGATTCGAGCAGTCACTTTGAGAAGTCATTTTTTTGCCCGTAAAGTGCCTCAGGGCCTCACAAAACCTCCGCGCAATGGTTTTTGTGATTTAGAAGCTTTTCTTGGACTTTGCACTTCTTGGGTCTATAATGAATGCTGTTCAGGTTGTCCGGATTATTCGCTTCGGGAATTCATATATGAAACTTATGAATGCAGCAGGGATAATCGCTTGCGCCGCAGCGTTGATGTTCGCTCCGCTGAATCAACAAGCAAACGCGCAGTGTCTCGCAGATGTGAATCACGATAACTATATCAATGGATCAGACCTGACAGCAATCTTGAGTACGTGGGGCACCAACGGAGGATCCGCTGGAGGCGACATCAATAGCGATGGAACTGTCAACGGACTCGATCTCGCATTTGTTCTGTCATGGTGGGGAGTATGTCCAGGTCCAACTTGGGCAACTGTGCTGGAGTGGGCGCCTGACGCCGCGGTTGTGACTGATGCAAATCTTCGCGCTGCGATTGTGTCGAGTGGATTTGCGTGGCGCGTGCGAGATAACGCAGCGAACATCGAGATGCTGTTGGTTCCAGCGGGGACATTCACGATGGGATGCAGTGCGTCGACTCAGTATGCGTGCTGGTCCGCAGAAACCCCTACGCACCAAGTGACTCTGACGCAGGCTTTCTATATGGGTCGTTATGAAGTGACTCAGGCTCAGTGGCAGGCGCAGATGGGGAGCAATCCGAGTTACGCCTCTGGATACTCCGATAGCCCCTCACGTCCCGTCGAACACGTCTCTTGGAACATGATTGCATCAGGATCTACTTCTTTTATGTATCTCACAGGTTTGCGCTTACCAACGGAAGCCGAATGGGAATATGCATATCGCGCCGGAACAACAACGGCGTTTCACAGTTTTCCTGGATATACAAGTGGAACAAATGACGACACACTTCTTGGCAACATTGCGTGGTACAGCGCGAATGCAGACAACCAAACCCACGCCGTGGGCGGCAAGCTTGCCAACGGACTTGGCTTGCATGACATGTCAGGCAATGTTTGGGAGTGGTGCCAGGATTGGTATGGGCCTTATTCATCAGTAAGCGTGACCAACCCCACAGGACCCACGACTGGTTCTTACCGTTTGTTGCGCGGCGGCGGCTGGGGCTACGGCTCCTACTACTGCCGCGCGTCGGTGCGTGACGCCAACACGCCCGGCAACTTCGACTACGGCGTCGGGTTCCGTGTCGTCAGGGCTCCGTAATTCCCTTTTCTCTTTTTCCTTTTCCATTTTCTCTGGGACGAGTCCGCGGCCTTCGCCGCGGAGGACTGGCTTATTCCGCAGCCTTCGCCAACCCCCAATTTGTCACACCCCTGTTTACGGGCAAAAATCGCTCATTTGTGGATCATTTTTGCCCGTAAACAGGCTATAAAAAGGGGGTCCGCAAATGCCGTGTCGCTTTCTGCCCGCAAGACCCCATCAATCTGAAATTGTTCTTGATTGGTGTTGGACGCAGCCCAAATTGGCGACATAATTGTCACAGTGAACCCACGACCAATCATCGCTCTCATATTGGCGCTTGCGTGGACTCTCTCTGCACGCGCGCAGACTCTGACAACTGTCAGCGTTGCAACTGGCCTGACCAAGCCAATGCAAGTTGCCTTCGCCAACGGCGATGACACGCGGCTGTATGTGATCGAGCAACGCGGAATCGTGAAGCTCATCAAGAATGGCGTGCTGCAGACAACTGCGTTTCTCAATATCGACACAGTCATTCCAGAACAGACTTATAGCGGGCTGATGGGAATCGCATTCCATCCTGACTATGCGGCGAATGGTCGCTTTTATCTTTATCACACGACTGGCGTGACCGCATCGATCATCGTATGGCTTGCGGAATACACACGCAGCACGACAAATCCAGATATCGCCGACTCAACCAGTCGTCGAGTGATTTTCAAACTCGCATCGCCATCAACGCAGGGATATCACCTTGGTGGTTCGCCAATGTTTGGTCCTGATGGCTTGCTCTATCTACCGCTGGGCGATGGTGGTTACACCGGCGATCCGCAAGGTGGAACGCGCAGTCAAAGCCTTTCGTATTTGTGGGGAAAGATTCTGCGCATCGATGTCAATAGCGACGACTTTCCTGCTGACGCTGAGGCGAATTATCACATTCCATCGACGAATCCGTATGTTGGCGGAGTTGCAACCGACGACGCGATTTTCGCGCGCGGCATGCGCAATCCATTTCGATGTTCATTCGATCGCGCGACGGGAAAGATTTGGATTGGCGATGTTGGCGGAACTGTGCGCGAAGAAATTGATGTCTTCGATCCACTGACCGATGCGACGAATAACTTTGGCTGGAACTGTGTTGAAGGAACGCTCTGCACATCCAACGCAAATTGCGCTTGTCCATCACCGTCGCTGATTGCGCCGATCTATGAATACACGCATACGGTTGGACTTTCGATCACCGGCGGCAGTGTCTATCGAGGTTGCGCGATGCCGTGGTTGGTGGGGCAATATCTTTTCGCGGATTATCAAAACAACAAAGCGTGGCGAATGAATCTCTCGACAGGCGTTCCCGTCGTGACGGATATCACCACGCAACTTGCGCCGATCAGTGGAATCACATGCATCGGCGAGGATTCACGCGGCGAGTTGTATGTTGCGAATCATCTGACTGGAACGGTGCGAAAAATCACATCGAATCCTGCGCCACCAGACACCGACGGTGACGGCATTCCTGACACGTGCGAAATTCGCGTTGCAGATATCAATAACGATGGGCGCGTTGATGCAGCAGACTTGTCGCAGTTGATCGCGGGATGGACAACGGCGGGACCGACCGATCTGAACCATGATGGTTTCACCGATTCTGCAGATCTCACGATTCTGATTGCGGATTGGGGTTGATTGAGCGAGTCCGCGAGGAACGTTGAATTTCATTTCAATTGGTGGAATTGAATGCTCCCTCGTCGTAGTCTGCCGAATATGAATCGCAGAACATTTATGCAAACCCTGCCCGTCGGAGTCGCAGTTGTTGGTGGTGCGTTGAAGAGCCAAGCTGCTGCGACACAGGAAGTCGCTGCGAAGACAGCTGCCGGCGGGGGATCAGGATTTCGTCATTCAGTTTGTCAGTGGTGCTATTCATCGATGGACCTTGCGGACTTGACCAAGCAGGCGAAGGCGATGGGCATCGAGTCAATCGAGTTGCTGAGTGAAGAGCAGTGGAAAATTGTGCAGGCAAATGGATTGATGTGCGCAGTTGCCAACGGTCCAACGACGATTTCATCTGGGTTCAATCGAATCGAAAATCATGATGCGATCGTGAAGCGCGCCGAAGAATTGCTGCCCAAGATCAAAGCGGCTGGAATTCCAAACATGATTGTTTTCTCTGGGAATCGTGCTGGACTTTCAGATGCAGATGGATTGAAGAACTGTGCGATCGGCCTGAAGCGCATCACGCCGTTGGCGGAGTCGCTTGGTGTGACAGTCATCATGGAGTTGCTCAACAGCAAAGTCGATCACAAGGATTATCAATGCGATCACACTGCATGGGGTGCGGAACTTGTGAAGCGCACTGAGAGCGATCGATTTCGCTTGCTCTATGACATCTATCACATGCAAGTGCAGGAAGGCGATGTCATTCACACCATCAGCGACAACCAGTGGGCGATCGCGCACTATCACACGGGTGGAGTTCCTGGCCGAGCGGAAATCGATCAGAGTCAGGAGTTGCAATATCCAGCGATTTGCCGTGCTTTGAAAGATATGGGGTATCGAGATTTTCTCGCGCAAGAGTTCATTCCGCAGCGTGATCCGATGAAATCCCTCGCAGAAGCAGTACGAATCTGCACGGTCTAGGTTTTGTGCGGTGCGTGTTGGGAAAAATAAGTTAAAAAGAAATCAATTCTATTTGCATTGCTTGTAAACGGTGATACTTTGCATATGCAGAAGAGGGCAACGCCGACAGCCATTGGGCGCTCGGGCGGGCTCCTTCGTGGGGTAGCCCTCCCAGCGCCTTTTTTTAAAAAAACTAACTTTTTTAAAATTCTGTAATTATTTACAAACTGCTTGGCAGCCGGTCAATCAAATCCCTGAATTGATCCAGCGCCACTGTTTGCATATGGATCCCAATTCCCGACAAATGCGCCGCTGCCATATGCCACATTGTCGAGCGCTGGGCGATAGCCGGAGACTCCATTTCCCATATAAAAATTCGTGCTGCCAACGCGCGGATTCGATCCGAGTGCTTGGCCTTGCCCGGACTCCCCACGACCTCCAATATTTCCTTGATACAAATGCCAAGAAGTGTTCATCGAATTTGTGATCGGAGTGACGTAACTATTGTTCGCATAGCCAGGCGTGGATGATGGAACTGAAGGAGACGGCTTTCCTGCTTGCGTGGCAGAAGTTCCGCCAGTTGCGCTTGTATTTCCATTTGCGTTTCCCGCTCCAGATGCTTGTTTGGAAGAGGGTGTGCCGTAATAGTGGTAATGCACGGTGGCATTTCCGATCGCGGCTTGTTCGAGCGCTGTCGAACTGAGTTCGCCGCCCTTTTGATTGAATCCCACTCCAGCGGGTGTTGCGTTCTCATCAATTTGCTTTGGCGGTCCAGCAAAAGAAGTGGTTGTTTCTTCTTGCGCCTGCGCTGTTGCAATTGCGATGAATGCAGCCGATGCAAAGAGGAGTCCAAGGCCATGGGGGGTTCGTGAGATCTTCATATTGAAAAGGGTATGCTGACTCTGCTTCATTTGGAAGCGCGTTTCGCAGCCACCCTCGAATTGAAATGGAGAAAGTAATGACATCAATCACCACGCAAACAACATCCACTCGCGCAACTTCTCAAAGTCCGTATCCGATCAGTGGAGTTCCTGGAGACGTTCCTGAAATCGACGCACTCTGCATCAATACGATCCGCACGCTTTCTATGGATGCAGTCCAAGCTGCAAAGTCTGGTCACCCTGGCACGCCGATGGCGCTTGCTCCAGTGGCATACACGCTTTGGCAAGAATTCTTGCGATTCGATCCTGCGAATCCGCTTTGTCCGGGCCGAGATCGATTTGTATTGAGCAATGGGCACGCTGGAATGCTGCTCTATTCGCTGTTGTATTTGACGAAAACTCAAGCGGTAAATTCCGAGTATCAACTGACCGGCAAGCCGAGCTTGACCATCGAAGACATCAAGGGTTTTCGTCAACTCGATACGCGTTGCCCTGGACATCCTGAATATCACTGGACCAGCGGCATCGAAACGACAACCGGTCCGCTGGGCCAAGGACTCGCGACAAGTGTTGGAATGGCAATGGCCGAACGTTGGCTCGCGGCGCGATACAACCGACCTGGGTTTGAACTTTTCAATTATCGAGTCTGGTCGATCTGCGGTGACGGCTGCATGATGGAAGGAATTTCGGGAGAAGCCGCCAGTTTGGCTGGACATTTGAAGCTCTCAAATCTCTGCTGGATTTACGACAACAATCACATCACCATCGAAGGCCACACTTCGCTTGCATACAACGACGATGTGGGCACGCGCTATTTGGGATATGGATGGAATGTGCTTCGCGTTTCTGATGCGAACGATTTGGATGTGCTGCGACGCGCATATACCGCGGCTGCTGCAACGACAGATCGTCCCACCTTGATCATCGTCGATAGTCGAATTGGTTGGGGAGCCCCTACAAAGGAAGACACCAGCGCTGCACACGGCGAACCACTTGGCGAAGATGAGATTCGCGGAACGAAGAAATTTTATCGCTGGCCAGAAGAACCAAAATTCTTTGTGCCCGATGGTGTAATGGATCATTTCACCAAGGGAGTCGGCGCACGCGGCGCATCGATGTCGAAAGATTGGAACGCACTTTTCGCGGCGTATACCAAGGCGTTCCCAAAGGAAGCCAAGGAAATCAATCAGATGGAAACGCGCAAGTTGCCTGATGATTGGGCCGCGGATCTTCCAGTTTTCCCAGCAGATGCGAAGGGAATGGCAACGCGCATTTCTGGTGGCAAGGTTCTCAACGCAGTCGCAAAGCGCGTGCCTTGGATGATCGGCGGATCTGCGGATCTTGCGCCGAGCACAAAGACACTGATGACCTTTGATGGCGCGGGATCTTTTCAAGCAGAAAGTTATGGCGGTCGCAATTTGCACTTTGGAATTCGCGAACATGCGATGGGTGCAATTTGTAATGGACTCAACTTGGGCAAGCTTCGAGCATTCGGTGCTGGCTTCCTGATCTTCAGCGATTACATGAAAGGCTCGATCAGACTCTCTGCGATTATGGATCTTCCAGTGATTTATATTTTCACGCACGACTCGATTGGATTGGGCGAGGACGGTCCGACGCATCAACCGATTGAACAAATCGCAGCACTGCGCGCAACGCCGCAAGTGTTGCTTTTCCGACCGGCGGATGCGAACGAAGTGACCGAATGTTGGCGAACTATCATGCCAATGGTTCATCAAGTTGTTGTGATGGCATTGTCGCGACAGGATTTGCCGACGATTGATCGCACGAAATATGGCGCTGCGTCTGGAGTTTCTCGTGGTGCGTATGTCGTCAATGATGCGCCAGATGGCAAGCCGGATTTGATTCTCATCGGCACGGGCAGCGAAGTTGCGCTTTGTATGTCGGCACACGAACTGCTGGCGAAAGATGGAATCAAAGTTCGCACGGTCAGCATGCCTTGTTGCGAGTTGTTCAATCAACAAGATCAGGCATATCGAGATTCGGTTCTGCCGCCATCGGTGCGCGCACGCGTTTCGGTCGAAGCGCTTTCGACATTCGGATGGGATCGTTATGTTGGACTCGATGGCGAGGCGATTGGCATGACGACATTTGGCGCATCTGCACCGATGAATGTGTTGATGAAAAAGTTTGGATTCGAACCAGAGGCAGTCGCAAATCGTGCACGCGCAGTTTTGGCGCGTGTGAAGGCGAGTTCGAACAAATGATCGTTGCACTTGCATCGGATCATGCGGGCTTCACTCTGAAGCAGGAACTCGTCGCATTCGTTCGAGGACTTGGTCATACTGCGGTCGATCTTGGGACGGATTCGACTGTCTCGTGTGACTACCCAGACTTCGCAGAAAAAATCGCAGCGGAGATTCTTGGTGGTCGTGCGGAGAAGGGAATTCTTTTGTGCGGTTCAGGCGTTGGCGCAAGCGTTGCTGCGAACAAGATTCCAGGCATCCGTGCAGGAAACTGCGAGGATTATTATTCCGCCCACCAAGGAGTGGAACATGACGCGATGAATGTTCTGGTCTTAGGCGGCCGCATCGTCGGCGGTGCCCTTGCGCAAGACATGGTTCGAGCCTATTTGGACGCCAAATACACCAATGAAGAACGTCACGCAAGGCGACTTGCCAAAGTGAAGGCGATCGAGGCTCGTTACAGCCGGACTTAAAACAATCTGTATTATCTCTAACTCAATTCATCTCGAACTTACCGAAAGACAACTATGAAAATCTCATCTATTCAAACTGCAACCACCACACTCGCTATGACCTTTGCACTGGTGTCACCTGTGATGCCAATTGGAGAAAACATGAATCAAGCTGCTGCCGGAACCGCTGAAGTTGATTACGAAACACTGCCACCAGATCCATCTGAGGGAGCGCAGAAGCTCGCCTCGGCAAAGGTCACGATGCCACAGGCAATCGAAATGGCAATGAAGGCATCTGGGGGAACCGTCCTGTCCGCTGTGGCGATGACCAACACCGACAAGGCGAATAATAAGATGATGGATATTGTGACATATGAGGTGATCTGTGCAGTTGGCGGAGTTCCGCAGCGCATCATGGTTGACGGTATGACTGGTGCGATCACCAGCATCAAACTTTCGCCACTCGATGCGATCGTCAAAGCATCTGCGAAAGTCAACGGAGTTGTTCAGAGTGTTTCTGGCGATTTCGGCGCGAATCCTCCTGCATATTTTGTATCGCTTTTCGCTGCTGGAAAGATTCATACTGTTGCCGTGAATGCAACCGACGGTTCGATTATTTCCGATACTGCTCGAGGGCAATTGCCGGGCGTTGATACAGATGGTCAAGTAGTCACGCTGCCCGATGGTTTGAAGTACATCGACATCGTGAAAGGGACGGGGCCAATGCCGTCGGGACCTGGCGCTGTAGTTGAAGTGCACTACACCGGATATTTGGTCGATGGAACGAAGTTTGATTCATCAGTTGATCGTGGCACGCCCGCTTCATTTCCTCTTGCAAACGTGATCAAGGGCTGGACCGAAGGCGTTGGCTCGATGAATGTTGGTGGCAAGCGCAAACTGATCATCCCATACGCATTGGCTTATGGTCCTGCTGGACGACAAGGCGCAATTCCACCGAAAGCAACATTGATCTTTGATGTGGAACTTCTCAAGATCGTGAGTGATCCTACAACTGCTCCTGCTGCATCGGATGCCCCAAAGCATTGAACTGTTTCTTTCGTTTTCGAAAATAGAAATCTCAGAGCATGAACGAGCGCCACAACTTATGGCCGCATAGGTGATGTATTTGGTGGCAACGCCGGCGTCGTTGGTGGCGTCTGTTGTGGCTTTTGATCTGGATTTGATTTAAAAACGTCGTCTGCCATCTGTCCGATCTCTGCATCGCGAGATTCCATTTTTTCCTTCAGGCGTACTGCTGTATCTCTAGCTTTTCCAAATGATGATTGGCTTCCGCCTTCAGGAATTGTGTCGAATGTTTGTTGCTTTGGAGCGCCCGCTGGCGCAATTGGTGGTCGCTTCGATTGACCGCGATCAACACTCGGTTCGCAACCCAGCGTTGCCACTGCGATCAAAGTCAGAGTTACTTTCATCGCGCATTTGATCGAAAATCCAATCGAGTTGTTTTCCATCATGCGCAAATACTATCCACTGATCACGCCGATCCAAGTGATTCTGGATTGAGTCCCAACAAGTCGGTGACTAGAAAGCGCCCATCTTTGCGAATGATTTCGTCATCGAATGAGATGGTTCCGCCGCCAAACTCAGGTCGTTGGATGCAAACAATATCCCAGTGCACCTGACTTCGATTTCCATTTTCCGCCTCTTCATAGCACTGACCTGGGGTGAAGTGAAAGCTTCCAGCAATTTTTTCGTCGAAGAGAGTGTCCTGCATCGGAGTCAAGATGGCAGGATTGAATCCCAAACTGAACTCGCCGATATATCGCGCGCCTTCATCTGAATCCAAGATGCTGTTGAGCTTTTCTTGGTCTCCATCGCAAGTCGCCTTGATGATTTTCCCTTTGACGAATTCGAAGCGGATATTCGCAAAGCTGCAACCTTGATAAAGGGTTGGCGTGTTGTATTGCAAGATGCCTTCGACGCTGTCGCGGATCGGAGCGGTAAAGCACTCTCCGTCTGGAATGTTGCGCTCGCCAGAGCAGGGGACAGCGCCAACATTTTTGATTGAGAATTTCAGATCGGTCGGCCCTGGACCTTTGATATGCACGCGGTCCGCCTTTTTCATGCGTGCAACAAGTGGTTGTACCGCGCGATCCATCTTTGCATAATCCACACAGCAGACGCGGAAATAATAATCCTCGAAAGTAGAAGTGCTTGTCTTGGCAAGTTGCGCCATGCTGGGACTTGGCCATCGAAGCACAACCCACTTTGTGTGCTTGACGCGCCGTTCGAGATGGACTGGCTTCTGATAATTCGCGCCAATGATTTTCATTTGCGCCTCAGCCATGCCAGACATTTCATTGGCATTGTGTGCGCCACGCAAGCCAACATACGCCTGCATCTTGGTCATGCGGTGCAGATCGCATTCCGCCCACGTCTTAATGCCTTCGACTGATGTGTTTTCTTGCAGGGTTCGCAAGACACGAGTGGAGCGCATTTCGACATGCGGATTTCCGCCTGCCTTCTGCGCGGCTTGGACAAGAGCGATGACCATCTCTTCGGGAATATCGAAGGATTCGATCAGAATGTTTTCGCCTGCTTTCAATTGGCAGGAATGATTGACAATGGTCGAGGCGAGGATTTGGAATCGTGGATCGTTCATAGTGAGATGAGGGATTGAAGTCGAAGAGGAGAGAGTTCGTCAAGGTGGTGGACAATCAGGTCGGCGGCGGCAAGTTCTTCAGTCGTGTGTCCTGCAGAACAGAGCGCGACGCATTTCATCCCAGCTCTGTGCGCTGCTTCGATGCCTGGAGCGGCATCTTCGATCACGACGCATGCATTTGGGCTCAATTGCAACCGGCGCGCGGCTTCCAAGAAAACATCTGGATGCGGCTTCCCTCGTGAAACGCAACCGCCAGTCACGATTGCATCAAACTGCGACGGTGACGCGCTGCCATTTGTTTTCAGTTTCGACATCAAGCCAAGCATGAAATCGACATTGACTTGCGGAGCGCTCGAGCCGATCGCAAGTCGCCATGAATTTGCATGCAGCGCATCCAAGAGTTGGAAAGTCCCTGGCATGATTGGAAAGTTTTCGGCAACGAGTTCTCGAAAAGAATCTTCCTTGCGTATGGCGAGCATTTCGCTCGTCGCCGTGTCGGGCGCAGGTTGACCATTCTCTTCAAAGAGCGCTTGAATGATTGGCGAGTTCTGTCTGCCAAAGAAGCGCATAAAAAATTCTCGTGAAACTGGAATGCCTACAGATTCTCCCAGCGCGCGCCACGCAAGTTCGTGGCTGGCACAGGTGTCAACAAGTGTTCCGTCGAGATCGAAGATTGCGCCCAAAGAGTTCAAGGGTGTTGGTTCACGTCGAAGTCACGCGTATCAATGCATTCACTGCGCGCTCGATGACATCGTTTGGTACATCAAGATGCATGACCGCCCGCACGCGGCGCGCTCCCATCGGAATCATTTGCACGCCAGATTGGTGAAGCTTTGCGCAGAAGTCGCGCGCGTCGCCATATTTCTCATGAAGGGAAAAGAAAACCATATTCGACTCGATTTGATCGATTGGAGGATCGACGGTCAGTCCGGCAATTTTCGCAATCTGTACGGCGAGAGTCTTCGCGCGTGCGTGATCATCTTTCAGCCGATCGATGTGATGATCGAGCGCATAGATCGCCGCCGCGGCGAGGAATCCGCTTTGCCGCATTCCTCCGCCGAACATCTTGCGAAATCTCCGTGCGCGTTCGATGAATGCGCTCGATCCAACAAGTGCGCTGCCGACTGGCGCTCCGAGTCCTTTCGAAAAGCAAACGCTCGCTGTGTCGGCAGATTCCAGGAATGCACGCGGTGAATATCCAGCAACGACACACGCATTGAAAAGCCGCGCACCATCGACATGGACGGACAGTTCGTGCTGGCGTGCTGCGGCAGCGACGGAGCGAAATTGTTCAAGAGTCCACACAGATCCACCACCTCGATTGTGCGTGTTCTCTGCGACGAGAAGCCGAGATTTTGGCGAATGAATATCTCGATGTCGAATCGCAGCATGGACGGAGTCGGCGTTAAAAATTCCACGAGGTCCATCGAGCGGCCGAATCATGCAGCCAGAAAGTGCAGCTGGGGCGCCAGTTTCATAATGAATGATGTGACTTTCGCCGTGTGCGATGATCTCGTCACCCGCTTCACAGTGTCCGCGAATCGCAAGTTGATTCGCCATCGTTCCGCTTGGAACAAAGAGTCCAGCTTCTTTGCCGAGCATCAGGGCAATTTTTCTCTCGAGCGCTTGCACGGTTGGCTCGTCACCGAGCACATCGTCTCCAAGCGGTGCGGCCATCATTGCGATGCGCATTTCAGGTGTTGGTTGCGTGACGGTATCACTGCGAAGATCAAGAACGTTCATGGGAGTGATCCTAGCGGTCATCAGTTCTGCCGTCGGTCAATCAACTGTGCATTTGCACCGTTCCTTCTATACCCTTCAAACTTATGGCGAAGCGAGCAGTTGTTCTTGTCTCTGGGGGAATGGATTCCGCAGTTGTTCTTGCATGGATGAAGCGCGAGGGTTTCGAGTGCATTGCGCTCAGTTTCGATTATGGCCAACGACATCGAATCGAGTTGGAATGTGCGCGCCGTGTCGCTATGAAGTGTGGAGTCATCGAGCACCTTGTGCAGAAAATGGATTTGCGCGCTGTTGGAGCGAGTGCATTGACCGCTGATATTGCAGTGCCAAAAGATCGTGACGGCGCGCTCTCCCACGGAGAGATTCCGATCACTTATGTTCCCGCGCGCAATACTCTTTTCTTGAGTTATGCATTGGCGCTTGCAGAATCGCGCGGCGCAAGCGACATTGCACTTGGAGTGAATGCGGTTGATTATTCTGGTTATCCAGATTGCCGTCCAGAGTTTCTTGCTGCGTTTTCTCGTTTGGCAAATCTTGCGACACGCGCTGGCGTCGAAGCAACTGCTGCAGGTGAATGCGCGTTTCACATTCATGCACCACTGGTTGCACTTTCCAAGTGCGAGATTGTGAAACTCGGCGCAGAACTTGGCGTGGACTTCGCAATGACGATCAGTTGTTACGACCCAACAAGTGCTGGCACTCCATGCAGAAGATGCGATGCATGTCATTTGCGTGCGCTTGGATTTGCTCAAGCCCAACAAGTGGACGCAGGTCAATCCGCAACAGAACGTTGAGTTGAGAAAAATTAGATATCGAGATTTTTTACTTCAAGCGCGTGCTTTTCGATATACGCACGTCGTTGCTCTACGTTTTCACCCATCAATACGGTGAAGAGTTTGCTGGCTTCTGCCGCAGCTTCGACGGTGACACGCAGAAGGACTCTTCTTGCAGGATCCATCGTGGTTTCCCAGAGTTGCAATGGTTCCATTTCTCCCAGACCTTTGAAACGCTTGATTTCGATTCCGCGTCGCCCACAATCATGCAGAGTTCGCATAATTCCTGCGACATTGCTGCTTTCGGCGAGATCGGGCTCTCCCTTTTCTGGCGTGATCAACCAGCCATACTTCGAAGGCATTTTTTCGCCAGTGACGGATTCTTCTTGAACCAATCCATAGTCGTCAATGTCAATTCCAACTTCAAGGAGTTGGATGAAAATTCGCTCAAGTTCTGCGGTCTCGTGCATTTGACGCAGTGACGCGACGACGCCCCGCACTGGTGCATCTGGAGCCTGTGATGTTTTTTCCGCAGGCATTCCTCCAGCAGATGCAAGTTCGTCAAGCACCATTCCGCGTGCGGTCACGGCATCATGCG
>Ga0209190_1001494_pt1 | contig 16254 bp, 5 predicted proteins | sample M_140205_XF_Meta_FD_187315 | JGI IMG/M metagenome (GOLD analysis project Ga0209190, IMG submission 187315) | Freshwater microbial communities from Lake Montjoie, Canada to study carbon cycling - M_140205_XF_MetaG (SPAdes) (version 2) | ecosystem: Environmental > Aquatic > Freshwater > Lake... | reverse complement strand
AAGCAGGGTAACGCCGATAAAACTGCCTCTGATGAGACCATCGCTAAGCTCAACAACAAAGTCGCCGAGCGCGATAAACGCATCGAGGAATTCACCAAGGCACTCGAAGAATGGAAATTGGGCTATCAGAAAGCTGCGGCGATTGCTCGCACCAAGGAAGACGAACGTGCAACGCTTGCCTCCGAGGTCATTGTCAACAAGCGCACGATCGCAGATCTTCAATCCAAGAATATCGTGCTGTTCAATACCTCTAACGAAATTCTCGACCGCTATGAAAGCTACGCCCTCGGCAAAGCGCTTGGAGCACGCGAACCCTTCATCGGCACCACTCGCGTAAAAATCGAAAACCAAGTGCAAGGCTACAAAGATAAGATTCTCGACAACCGTCTCGCGGCCCCAGTCAAACCATGAAATTAGCTGGGTCGTCTCGACCCGATTTCTGATTTCCGCATGAAATTCACAATACTCATCCTTCTCCTTGCCACTTTCGCACACGCGGCACCTGCTGACGTGCTTGGCAAGGTAGGGGACATTGAAATCACCAGCACCGATGTCCGTGAGATGATTGCTGGGCTCGATGCTGAACAACAAGCGGCCCTCGCCAAAGATCCCGAGGCTCTCGGACAATACGTCCGCGCCCTTCTTGTCCAGCGCTTGGTCTTGAAGCAAGCTCTTGACCTAAAGTGGGATCAAGAGCCCGCAGTTATCTCAAAACTCGTGCGAGCCCGTGAGGCAACGCTCACGGAAAGTTTTCTACAGAATGCGTCGGTTTCTAACGATTCTTACCCAAGCGCGGAGGAACTCAGTGCAGCCTACGAAGTCGCCAAGTCCAAGCTCATCATTCCTCGCAGTTACAAACTCGCTCAGATCTACATCGCCAAGGATAAGGCGAAAATGGAGAGCATCTCCAAGCAGATCAAAGCCAAGGGTGCCGACTTCGCCACCATCGCCCGTAGTTCGAGTGAAGAGTCCACCAGTGCCGCCAAAGGGGGAGAAATCGGCTGGCTAACTGAAGACCAAATCCAACCTGAAATCCGTGAAAAAATTCTCACTCTAGCTCCGGGAAAAGTTGGAGAGCCTGTTAGTCTTCAAGACGGTTGGCACCTCATCAAGGTACTGGATGTCCGTGAGCCTAGGACACCTGCACTGGATGAAATTCGTGACAATCTCGTCACACAGCTTCGAAAAGATCGTTCTCGCAGCATACGACAAGAGTATCTCGCCACTTTGTTGAAAAACCATCCGCTTGCAATCAACGAAATCGAGCTTACGAAGTTAGTCGAAAAACCGTGATGTTTAACATTTTGGAAGAGATCAACTAACACAATTTAATGATGACTAAACGATTATACTTTAAAACGATCCAGCGTTTCAGCACGCGGGTGTTTTTGGGCATTTTCGTTTATCTAACAAATTCACAAGTTGAGGGTCGCGATATTCTTCGGCCGTCTTCCTCATCGGGTGGTGCTGTGGCGCCGACTGGATCCAACGGCGCGGCCCTCACTCGCGCCGCCACGGATGCCGCGCGGGCTAACACTCAAGACATTCTCCGCCGCACTGGCCAAACGCTCGACGCGATGCGCGCGATGCAGGCCGCTGCCCGCGCCGCTGCTGGCAACGGCCCTAACAATCTAGGCCCCAATCTCCCCGACGTCCCTAACGGCCTCCGCAGCGGTGGCCTCAACCCTGCCGCCGATGCCGCCACTAACCCGGCCCATTGGTCCGGTGCGGGACAACCTGTGGAGACGATCAATGGCGAGAACGTCAACGTCGCCATCAAGCAGACCACGCAACAAGCGCTGCTTCATTGGCAGACTCTCAATGTCGGGAAAAAGACCACCCTCAATTTCGACCAATCCGCTGGTGGCGAAAATGTCGGCCAGTGGATCGCCTTCAACCAAGTCAACGACCCCACCGGCAACCCCACCCAGATCCTCGGCAACATCAAAGCCGACGGCCAAGTCTATCTGATCAACCGCAATGGCGTCATCTTCGGAGGCAGCAGCCAAGTCAACGCCCGCGGCCTCACCGTCTCGTCCCTGCCGATCAACACCAACCTCGTCTCGCAGGGCTTGCTGAACAATCCAGACGCGCAGTTCCTTTTCACCGGTCTCGATCTTCCTGCGGGCATCAACGGCACCAAATCTTTTTCTCCCGATCGACCTCTATCATCCGACGGAAAATATGGTGACGTAGTCGTTCAAAAAGGCGCAATTATCGAAAGCCCAACGAATGCTGCAAAGTCTGGCGGCAGGGTTACTTTGGTCGGGCCGAATGTCACCAACCAAGGCTCTATTCTCACGCCAGACGGTCAAACGATCCTTGCTGCAGGCCTACAAGTGGGATTTGATGCTCATGCTTCCTCGGATCCAAGTCTGCGCGGCTTGGACGTGTTCGTTGGTGCGGTGACAGACCCTACTGCCGGTCTATACACTGGCACGACCCTTCAAGATGGGATCGTCGAAGCCACCCGCGGCAGCATCACGATTGCTGGGCGAGATGTCCAACAGAACGGTGGACTCGTCAGCACCACTTCCGTTTCATTGAATGGGCGGATTGATATACAATCACAGTATAACGCCGTCTCAAACCGTGGGTCGGCGAATGCTCAGGGTGCGTTGTTCCTCTTCAATAGCTCAGGAACAGCTAGCCTCGGTGCAGGCAGTGTTATAGGTATTCTTCCCGAGTATAGTAGCAAGGAAACAACCATTGGCGCGGAACTGGCATTGCGTTCCCAGATTAATGTCAGCGGCAAGAACATCGTGGCGCGCCAAGGCTCGCTTCTTGTCGCTCCGAATGCATTGGTATCATTGGTGGCTGGTTCGTGGCTTTTTGACAGTGCGAGCTCTCCCCAGACATCGCTTTTCATACAGAGCGGGGGGCAGGTTTATTTAGAGAACGGAGCCCAAATCAATGTCGCCGGCTCCATCGCAATTCCAGTTCCCGTATCACAGAATATCATTTCCGTGGATCTCCGGTCGGCCGAACTCGCCAATTCTCCATTGCAACGCTCGGGAATTCTGCGCAATGCAACCGTGGAGGTCGATGTACGAAATGTCGGTGACGGTTGGATCGGCACGCCTCTGGCGGATGTGACAGGATTTGTGAATCTGGTTCAAAAGTCGGTGGGTCAGCTCACCACGACCGGAGGAATCGTTTCTATTAAGGCGGGAGGGTCGATCGTGCTGCAGCAAGGATCGAGTATTGATGTTTCGGGAGGATCGATCGACTTCGGAGCTGGAACCGTAAAAACCACTCAGCTGATAACCGGCGGTCGCCTAGTGGATATCAGCAAAGCCACTCCTGACTTGGTTTACGATGGTATTTACGATGGGACTTTCATCGAGACGAATTCCAAGTTTCAGGTAAAGAATGTCTATTATTCACCACTCGCCCGGGACGGCAGCCGCTATGAGGCCGCCTCGACTGAAGGTGCTGCCGGAGGCAAAGTCGTAATTTCCGCGCCTTCGATGGTGCTCGATGGACGCTTTGTTGGGCTCACGGAAACCAGTGAAAAACAACGACTCGCACCGCCTGCGATGAGTTCATTATCACTCACTTTTCAGGCACTGGACAAAAGCTATCCAAATTATCCTGTATACTCCCCGACACCGCCCACTATTGGGTTTGATTACATTAACGACCTTGAGCCTGCCGGATCGTATGCAGTTGACGGGAACGGTGACGCGATCGAACTAGAGGAAGCGCGAAAGAAAATGTTGGTGCTGTCGCCCGAATTGCTTGCTTCGCATGGTTTTGGGTCTCTAACGATAAATAATCACGACGGCGATATTATCGTTCCGGATGGCGTTATGATCCATGCCCCTGCGGGTGGATTGATTTCGTTCAGAGCGTCTAACATTACCGTGGATGGATCAATTGATGCCCCCGGAGGCAATGTTTCATTTTTCACTCATGGCCTAACTTACGAGGAGATCAATCGGGAGAGTGCATTTCCCACAGGAATTCTTTTTTCCGTTCAACAAGGCAGAGGTATATTTAGTCTCGGAACCGCCGGGCGTATTAGTGTCGCGGGCCTTTTGGTGGATGATCGCCTGAGCGAACCACTGCGGCTTTCCTCCGTGGTGACCAAAGGTGGGTCTCTGAAAATCGAAGGCTATTCCGCCATTCTCGCTGCTGGTGGTCAATTGGATGTAAATGGGGGCGCTCGTATTACTGCCAAGGGAGCAGCAAGCTACGGTAATGGCGGTTCTCTAAGCATTGCTTCAGGACGGGAAATCGGCTACAACGCAACGCTAGGAGGTAAATTGGTTCTGGATTCTGCTTTGTATGGATATTCCGGAGCTAAATCTGGCAACTTGGCGATCACTGGACCGGCATTTCACATTGGTAGGAGTTTATCCAACCCAGGTACGACTCTCATTAGCCCGGAATTCTTCAGCAGCGGCGGCTTTGGTAACTTCTCTCTCTCGGGCATCGGGTTGGCGACCGCCCAAGCGGGTGTCTATGTTCCGGGTGTGATGATCGAGGAAGGTGTGAGAATCCGTCCAGTCGCAGAAGGCTTGCTTGCTCGGATGGATTCGGACCGTGGCATCGTGCTCTCAAAGATCACTCGCGAGGAAGGTGTAAGAACTCCCATCAGCATTTCGTTTGGTGGTATAGGTGCGAACTTCGGTGGCAAAATCCTGACTCGTGGAGACGTTATCATGGCCGATGGCTCTGAAATTGAGACAGACGCCAAAGGTTCCGTTTCGTTCAAAGCGGAAACAGTCACTCTCAAAGGAAGCGTTATCGCTGCTGGTGGGAGTATCTCAGTGGAAGGTTCGGGCAGCTTTCCGATTAGTTCTGGCGAGTTCGCAAAAGAGGCGCTGGCAACGGTCCATTTCGGTCGGACGGCGTCACTTTCAACCGCTGGCAAGACGGTGCTTGTCAAAAATGCATATGGCTTGCGCAAGGGTGCTGTTCTTGCTGGAGGCAATATCAGTGTCGCGGGCAACATCGTTGCCGAGCTAGGGACTGTCTTGAATGTATCTGGTACGAGCGGAACTCTGGATTTACCACCTTCAAGTAACACCCTTGAGGGATCCAAGTCGATATCCTTGGTCAAGAATCGCAGCATCCCCGTGTCGCTGGAATCCAATGCCGGTACGATTAGCATCGCAGGAAATGAAATGCTTTTCACTGATGCAGCATTCTTAGGTATGGCAGGCGGAAGTTCTGCAAACGGCGGCACTTTGAGCGTATCTTCAAAGAACTTCGTGGCCACCGGAATCTCCTACACGACTGCGGATCCGAATTTGATAGTGACACAAAGAGAAATTGCACTGCCACCGACAAACACTGCTATCGGAGTTGGGAGAGTGGTGATTGATGCGGATGGGAATGCTGCAGCCCAGCTTGGCCATATCTCGGTCGATCGATTCAAGAACGGCGGATTTCACACTGTGGCACTTGGTGGAAATATTTTGTTTGATGGAGAAGTCGCGATCCACGTGCCGGGGAGTCTGCAAATCGCTGACGGTGGGGTGATTTATGCCAACGGCAGTGTCACGCTGGCAGCGTCGCACTTAGCGCTAGGCCAAGCATTTCGAACACCTTCGTTGCAATCAAGCGTTCTTTTTCGTCAGGGACTTGCGGGGAATCTAGAGCCATATTACTTCGCACCTAAGTACGGAACAGGATCTCTATCCGTCCACGCTGATCTTATCGACATCGGCGATCTCTCGCTGCAAGAAATTGGAACCGCTGCGTTCATCGCTAAGTCCGGCGATATTCGCGGAAACGGAACCCTTCAGATCGCTGGCGATCTGACTTTCAACGCGGGCCAAATCTATCCGGCGACTCTGCGAGACTTCAACTTATTTGCATACGACGTTCTATCCGCGGGAACGCTAAAAAAAGGAACCGTCGCCATCCAACAGGGCGTCACCCGTCCCCTTCCGCTTTCCGCGGGCGGCACAATTTCGATTTTTGCGTCCGAAATCACGCAAAATGGCACGGTCCGTTCGCCTGTTGGGACGATCAGTCTCGGCTGGGATGGAACCGGGAGCGCTCCACTGAACCCGATTGCGGGCACGACTGCTTCAAGTCCGGTCACATCACTGCTGACCCTTGCTTCGTTAAGTAATACCTCGGTATCCGCAGTGGATCCATTAACAGGAAAAGCAATGATCCTCCCATATGGAATCAGTCAGGATGGAAAATCTTGGTTTGATCCCGCAGGTGCTGACATCACAGTCGGCGGACCACCTGCAAAATCAGTCAATCTTGCCGCAATCAACTTGGTCACAGCTGCGGGATCAACCATCGACATCCGGGGTGGCGGGGATCTCTATGCATACCGTTGGATTTCCGGTAATGGAGGAAGTGCTGACATTCTCGATTCCAACACGACCTTCGCCGTTATTCCGGGCTATGCTTTCAATTATAGCCCCTACGCCCCATTCAACAACGATTCCAGCGCCACCAATCTGGCTGGAGAGTTGGGTTACACGAATCCGGAGCTCAAGGTTGGGGATCAGGTCACGCTCGCTTCCTGCAACGGACTTCCCGCTGGAACCTATACCCTGCTTCCAGCCCGTTATGCATTGCTGCCCGGTGCTTTGTTGATTACCCCTAAATCGACCATCCCTTCCCGCTCCGCGAAGTCAGCGGACGGAGCATTCATCGTTAGCGGATATAGGTCTAATAATCTCAATGCCACTCGCACGGGCCGGACCGTTATTCAAGGCTTTGAAGTCGCACCTGCCAGCGTGGTTCGCGCTCGTGCTGAGTATCAGGATTTACTGGCAAACACCGCGTTGCGCCAGACAGACACCTCGCGAGGCTACGTCGCTCCTCGTCTGCCTATTGATTCCGGTTACCTTGCTTTTTCCTCCACTGCTAGCATGAGCCTGCGCGGAAGTGTATCTTCCCTCGGGCCAGCATCCGGTCGCGGCAGTTTGATCGACATTAACAGTTCGTCGGACATTCTTATCAATTCCTCGGGAACCAGCGGAACTGCAGGTGGGCTGGTGCTCAGTGCTCAGGCACTCAATAGTTTCGGGGCCGAGAGCCTCCTCGTCGGTGGTCTTAGGTCTTTCCGTTCACAAGATGCCACTGTCTTAGCGAATTCCGCCAATGTGACGCTCGACAATGCGGGTGCCCCGTTGACCGGTAAGGACATCATTTTGATATCCCGCGGAAAGCTCGTTCTCGCTGAGAATTCGGAAATCTACACCAGCGCGAATGATGTTTCCTTAGATACCCTGCTCTTGGGAGATTCCGAAATAGCTGGCAGTGGAAATGGTTCCCTAGTCCGCGTGAGCGCCAATGCCACTGGGCAAGTGTCGCGCTTCGGTGTCAACTCCTCGATTCTGCCGGAGCTTTTGGTCCGATCCGGGGTTCTGCTCACTGGCGGAAGTATACTACTCGATTCCACCGCCGGAACGAGTCTTTCCCAGTCTTCTCGTTTGATCGCGAACGATGTCGCCCTTAACAGCGGGCAAATAAGTATTAGCTTAACCAACTCGGGTGTCCTGAATCCCACAACGGGCCTCGTCCTTGCGGGGGATGCCTTTTCCAGCCTTCAAAACTCTGCCAAAAGGCTCTCTTTGCTGAGTTATTCCACCATGGATGTTTACGGAACCGGCTCCGTTGGTTCACCGGCATTTGAAAGCCTTTCCCTTCAAGCTTCTGCCATCCGCGGTTTTAACACCGGTGGAGGTTCCGCGACATTCACGGCTGCGAGCTTGTCCCTTGGAAATGGTAGCGGCGGCACCGCTCCCTCGCCGCTGTCAGCTCCGCTACAAGGCTCGCTGAATTTCGAGGCAGGTCAAATTACCTTGGGTTCAAATTCCATCCGTTTGGACGGTTACGCACAATCGATCTTCTCGGCATCCGGCGGTATCCTGACCTCCAGTCAGGGCTCACTTTCCGTCACTGGGAGTCTAAGACTGGTTGCCCCCTTGCTCACCGGGGCTGTGGCGTCAAAATACGCGGTCAGCTCAAATGGCGATCTCCAGTTCCTCCGTCAAGGCACCGGTGGCCTCTCCACCATCACTGGCGGATTCGGTGCTGACCTAACTCTTCAAGGTGCGTCCGTGAATGTAAATGGCGATATCGCCCTGCAAAGCGGCATTCTTACCCTCCGTGCCACTTCAGGTGACCTCGTGCTGGGTGACGCTGCAGCGTCCAACATCGATATGACAGGCACTTCCACCACCTTCGGTGATATCATCCGCTACACAGGGGGTGGCAAAGTCAATCTTTACTCGGACACGGGATCAGTTAGAATTGCGGCGGCCGCGGCCATCAATGTCTCTGCCAAGGATGGCGGTGGAGATGCCGGGACCATCCTAGTGAAGACGCCGCGCGGTATTTTCGATCTGATGGGAACCATCACCGGTGCGTCGGGTGAAGCTGGAGAAAAAGGACAGTTCATCCTAGATGCGGGTTCGATCCCGAGCGGCAGCCTTGCGAACCTAGATGCCATCCTCAACGCCGGTAGTTTCACTCGGTCCCGCGACTATCGAATCCGGACGGGCAATTTGAATATGAATGGTATTGCCAAATCCAACTCCTATCGCCTCTCCGCCGATATCGGAAACATATTAGTATCCGGCGTCATTGATGCCTCGGGGCTCACCGGTGGGAATATCGATCTTAATGCGAACGGCAGCCTGAGCCTCGGCAGCGGATCGACGCTTAATGCGTTCGGAACCGAGTTCGACTCCGCGGGAAAGGGCGGGTCTATCACTCTAGAGGCAGGCAATCAACGCAATGGAGTTTCCAGTTCAACAGCCGTTCTCGATCTTCAAAGCGGCTCGTTCATCAATCTTGGTGTCGCGGCAGCGAATTCCAGCAGCGAATCATTCGGACAATTTACAGGTACCCTCCACTTGCGGGCTCCTCGCAACGTTGCGAATACTGACTTACTAGTCAGCACGATCGGCAGCTCCATTTTGGGTGCTTCCAGCATTCTCGTGGAAGGTGTGAAACTCTACGGCCTCACCGGTACCGGAGTCATCACGACCACTGTCCAGACCAATATCAAGAACGATGCAGTCGGTTTCCTTGGCGCGGCTGGCGCCACCACTGCGGGTTATTCTGCCATGCTCGGGCGCCTGACGTCGCTCCAACCCACGCTCAGCCTGATCCTCGCACCAGGTGCTGAAATTTACAATCTAGCTGGAGACTTGGTGCTGGGGTCCACCACCTCGACGGCAACCAGCGATTGGAATCTGCAAACACTCCGCTTCGGAGCAAAGTCCTCCGCTGGGGTGCTAACCCTCAGGGCATCGGGTGACTTGGTGTTCTACAATGCCCTGAGCGATGGATTCGCCGAGGTAACGCCCAATGCAGCCAACGGCCAATCCTCGCTGTGGCTCGCTCCGCTGATGGCTCGGAACAATCTGCTGCCGGCGAACGCGCAATCTTGGTCCTACCGTTTCACTTCCGGTGCGGATCTCTCTTCCGCTGATTTCAGAGCGGTGCTTCCTGAATCATCTCTCGCGGCAAGCAAAGGCTCATTCCTGCTAGGAAAGAACTATGGGAATGCCGCCACTTATGGTTCCGGAATCAACTTCACCACGGCCACGGCAATCACGGGTCGTTATCAGGTGATTCGCACCGGTTCCGGCGACATTACCATCAATGCCGGGCGTGACGTTTACCTTTTAAACCAGTTCGCCAGCATTTATTCCGCAGGAACTGCGATCAGTGAACCTACGAAGGTGATTCAAAGCGGTGATTTTACCCTGCCGGTTCTTTTCCCTACGGTCGGACAACATCCGGACCAAGGGATTATCCTCGGAACTCCTCAACAACGGTATTTCGCACAATACACGATGGCTGGAGGAAACGTCTCGATCCAAGCGAAAGGCGACATCGCACGCATGACGCGTGACACGAATAACTCAACCGGGGGAAACTTGATCAACGACTCTACTCGTCAGCTGCCTAACAACTGGCTCTATCGCCGTGGATACATCGATCAACTGACCGGGGAGTCTGGGATTGCTGGCGTCAATGGATCAGTGACCGATCTTCAAGCTTCCACGACGTGGTGGGTGGACTTCAGCAACTTCTTCGAAGGAGTTGGAACGCTCGGTGGTGGAAACATCCTTCTGTCCGCGGGCAAGGACGTCAAAAACGTGGATGCCCTCGCCCCTACCAACGCCCGGATGGCCTCTGGCATTCCCTCCTCCGCGAACATAGTGGAACTCGGTGGCGGGGATGTCACCATCCTTGCGGGAAGAAATATTGACGGTGGAGTTTACTACGTTGAGCGCGGTCATGGCACCTTGAATGCGGGCAATCAAATCGTTACCAACTCCACCAGATCGCCCTCGCGTGGACTCCTTCAATCGCTCACCAATCCGGTGGTTTTCGACAGCAACACTTGGCTTCCGACCACTTTGTTTCTCGGTAAAGGCGGATTTGATGTCCAGTCGGTGGGGAATCTCCTGCTCGGCCCCGTTGCGAATCCATTCCTTTTGCCCCAAGGAATCAGTAACAAGTACTGGTACAAAACCTATTTCAACACCTATTCACCTACCAGCTACGTGAACGCGGTTTCGCTTGGCGGATCGGTAACGCACCGCACCGAAGTTTCATCCCCGACAGCCGCTTTTTCATCGCCTGCCCTAAGTGTTTGGCTCTCCGCCCAGCAGCTGCTGTCGACTTCGAACGGAGCAGCGACTTACCAGCCTTGGTTGCGTTTGGCTGAAACCTTGGTCACCCCATTCAACACGTTCGCTAGTCTCATGGCTCCCACGCTTAGATCCACAGCGCTTTTAGGTCGAATAAATCTGGTTGGAGATATCACCTTGTCTCCATCGTCGGTCGGGCAGATTGAGCTCCTAGCGAAGGACTCGATCACTGGTTTGCAACCTTCGGGGTTCAGTAACAACCTGAAGGTCCAGCGTTGGATCACATCCACGGTGAATGTGTCTGATACCGATCCTAACACCCTTCCGGGGACCGCTACGCCTTACGCCTATGTCGGGGCGGTCGGGCTCGGCAATTCTGGGCAACGGGCCACCAATGCGAATTTCTTTAGCTCACTGAATGCTCGATTCACAGAGACTAGCTTGACTGGAAATTCACTTGAGAATGAGCAGTCGCGGCACACTCCGGGAAATCTTCACAGCGGAGATAAGGAGCCACTCCGGATTTATTCGCTTGAGGGTAACATCGAAGGCTTTGGTCTCTTTTCTCCCAAGGCGACCCGAATAAGTGCCGGTCTCGACATCGGTGATGTGGATTTCTATCTGCAGAATGTCGACGCTTCCGATGTGAGTGTTGTGAGTGCCGGACGGGACCTTACACCTTACAACAGGAACACTGCTTCGCGAGCAATCGCGAACGAGTCTGTCTCGTCCAACTCCGCCGTTCGCCTGACGCCGCTTGCCGGTGACATTCAAATTGCTGGTCCGGGAAATCTCCAAGTTCTTGCAGGTCGTAACATTGATCTGGGCCTTAGTAGTGGTAACTCTGACGGCACAGGGGTGGGTATCACAAGCATTGGCAACGGTCGTAATCCATATCTCCCATTTGGCAGTGCTAGCCTGACCGTGGGCGCCGGCATAGGACCTGCCCGCAGTCTTTCCGCCGGCAGCTTGTTTTTCGAGCGATTTATCACGGAGTTTGTCGAAACTGCTGCCGGCAAGCTGTATCTTGATGAAATTGCGCCAGGAGTAATTTTTTCGACTCTTACCGAAGAGGAGCAGGCCATCCTTGCTCTTGAGGTGTTTTACCTGACACTTAGGGACACTGGGCGTGATTTCAATAATTCCAAGAAGCCCGGCTACCGTAATTACAAGAATGGATTTGCAGCCATCCAGTCACTCTTCCCCGAGGCGGTTTCATGGGAAGGTGAAATCCTCACCCAAAGCCGCGATATCAGGACTCGCAGCGGCGGAGATATCAGCATTTTCGCCCCTGGGGGCGGCCTGACCATGGCCAATACCACCATTGGCAACCCACTCACCCCCGCCGGAATTGTTACTGAGACTGACGGGAATATTTCAATTTTCACTGATCAGAGTGTGAATATTGGTATCGGCCGGATTTTCACTCTGCGTGGTGGAAATGCGGTGATCTGGTCGTCCAAGGGTGACATTGCAGCCGGCTCATCCTCGCGGACGATTTCGGCGGCACCTCCGACTCGAGTCATCGTGGATCCACAAAGCGCATCGGTGGAAACCGACCTCGCGGGGCTTGCCACCGGCGGTGGTATCGGTGTCCTCGCAAGCGTGGAAGGGGTCTCTCCCGGCGATGTCGATTTGATCGCACCGGCAGGTATCATTGACGCGGGCGACGCTGGTATCCGGGTGAGTGGTAATATTAATCTCGCGGCTCTGACTGTGGTCAACGCCGGGAACATCAGTGCGGGCGGTACCAGCACTGGAACGCCCTCCAGCGCTGTGAGCGCCCCAAGCGTCAGCAGCGTCACCAGTGCCTCGAATGCCGCTGCCGCTTCCAGTTCAACGATGGCCAATACCGAAAAGCAACAGACGGCAAGTGAAGTGAAACCAGCCGAAGAGCCCCTTTCGATCATTACCGTCGAAGTCATCGGATATGGTGGCGGAGGATCGGATCAGGAAGACGAAAAGAAAGACGGAGACACCCAATGAATTGGGTGCCGGCAGCGGTCGAGGATCATTGGAGAGTCTACAACGGAAAAGTCTAGGACGATGGCTAAAATTACCCTGCAGAGGGCATATGACCTCGCACTCGAGCATTTTCAAGGTGGCCGGACAGCGGAAGCCGGAAGCGCCTGTGACCAAATATTGGCTCACAATCCCCGCCATGCCGAGACGTTACAATTAATGGGGTTTCTGGCTGTCCAACTTGGAAGGCCCGATGTCGCGGTTGGCTATTTGAGTAAAGCCGCCGAATCGGCCCCATCGTCCCCGGTGATCCTCGCAAATCTTGGGGAGGCATATCGCAGATTGGGCGACATCGAGCGAGCTATCTCGGTGTGCCGGCAAGCGATTTCAGTAATGCCGGGATATGCTGAAGCTCACAACAATCTCGGAGCAGCGCTGAAGGACGGAAAGAGCTTTGAAGGCGCGCTCAACGCATTTCGCCAGGCAATCGAATTGGCCCCCGAACGATCTTCCTTTTACGACAATTTAGGACTTACTCTACTCGATGCTGGACAAGTAGATCCAGCCATTGATGCATTCTGCAAAGCAAACTCCCTTGAGCCCAATGATGCCGGAACCCATGTCAATCTAGGCGTTGCATATTCGCGGAAAAAGCAGTTCGAAAAAGCTATCGAATCTTACCGGGATGCAATCACCATCAATTCCACGCTGCCAACTGCCTACAGTAACCTAGGTAATGCATATTTGGAAATCAACCGGATCGACGAAGCGGCAGCAGCATTTCAAGATGCTCTTACACTTGATCCCACACTCGCCGAGATCCACAATAATCTTGGCAACGCATACAGGGAAATGGGCTTTTTGGAAAAGGCTGTCGCAGCATCTCGACGGGCAGTCGAACTAAAGCCTGACTACTCCGAGGCTCGTAGCAATCTACTATTTAACCTGAATTGCCTTCACGGGTTGGATGTTCACGCGATCGCTGAGGAGCATTTTCAATGGAACCACCAGCACGCCGTTGTGTTCCACAAGTTCATCACTCCCCACTCAAACGACCGTGCGCCCGACCGGCGACTGCGTGTTGGTTACATATCGCCCGATTTTCGGGATCATGCCGTTGCGCGATTCCTTCTCCCTTGGCTAGAACAGATAGATCGGTCCCAGTTTGAAGTGTTCTGCTATTCGAACCACCCTCAAGTTGATCAAACCACGGAAAGCATCAAACGAGTGGTGGACTTCTGGCGTGATATTTTTCTGCAATCCGACCAGCAGACCGCCGACAGTATTCGTGAAGACCGGATCGACATCCTCGTCGATCTTGCGGGTCACACCGCCCGCAATCGATTGTTGGTCTTTGCTCTCAAACCGGCTCCCGTTCAAGTTTCGCTAATAGGCTATCCAAACACGACAGGCTTGGAAACAATGGACTACCGGGTGACGGACGAATATGCGGATCCGCCGGGCCTGACAGCCTCCCTTCATTCGGAGAAATTGATTTATCTGAAACCGTCCGCCTGGTGTTTCCATCCCTTGGGGGATACTCCTGAAATTATTAGCTCTGATCGGAGCGTGCGTCCGCTCACTTTCTGCTCTTTCAATAATTTTGCAAAAGTCACTGATGAAATGCTCCAAGTTTGGTGCAAGATCCTGCAGGCGGCAGAGGGATCACGATTGCTGTTGAAATCCCGTGGGTTGCGGTGCCCGATAGTTAGGCAGCGCGTTACTGAATTGATGGGTGGGCTGGGTGTCGCCTCTGGAAGACTGGTATTCGCCGCGCATGAGCCGAATTATTCTGACCACTTGGCTTTGTACGGCCAAGCTGATATAGCATTAGATACTTTTCCTTATCATGGCACCACGACAACTTGCGAAGCTCTTTGGATGGGTGTTCCTGTGGTGACCCTCGCGGGGAAATCCCATGTTTCTAGGGTGGGAGTGAGCTTGCTGACAAACGTAGGCTTGGAGGAGCTGATCGCTCGCAACACAGACGAATATGTCCAGATCGCAGTAGCACTCGCGAACAAACCAAGTCGACTTGGAAATCTACGAAGCACTCTTCGGCAGCGGATGCAACTTTCGCCTCTGACCGATTCTAAAGCATTCGCCACCAATATGCAGAAAACCTACCGGCAAATGTGGAAAACATGGAGCGCAACGCGTGCTTGAGCGAATCAATAGGTAGCTGATTCAGCACTCTTTCGAACTGCTGATCTTAAGGCTGATTCATTCTTTGTGGCTAGGAAACAAGGCGCCCAGCAATTGGTCAACGACATGAGTCCAAGTATAGTGACCTCTTACAAACTCGGGTCCAGCTTTAAGAGCTCGGGCAGTAAATGAAGGGTCATCAATGACATGGCGCATCAATTCGATCAAGTGATCCTGATCCGGGTGCAGCTCCTTGCCGATCACACCTGGAGCAAGGGTAATGGTCTTGGCTTGGCTGCCAATTCGCATCGCAAAGTCGTCACGAGTGAAGTCGTCAGTTGCGCCACCACCCGTGCAAATGACCGGTAATCCGCATGCGATTGCTTCTAGCACTGGCATATTGAATCCTTCAGCAAGATAGGGTGCTACATATGCGTCGCTCATCTGGTAAAATCTGGCCATTTCGGAGTAGCTACATGGATCGCCAAAGTAATGGAGCCTCGGCTGCAGGCGTGTCCTCTCACTTTGGGTCAGGAGTTTAGCCGTATCGAGAAGAAGCTTTTGCGATGGATATAGGTTATCGGCGCCCTTGAGGACAAGGCGAGGTGTGGGTGGGTTTCCAGGAGTGCAGCGAAGCCCTTTAACAGGTGAATGAGGCCCTTGTTTGAGGTCATCGATCCAACACTGAGAATCACGAATCCGTCCAGTCCGGCTTCCCGGCGGAATATTTCCCTCTGTTGAGCCTCAAGCGGATAAAAACGTGCAGTATCAACCCCGTGTGGAATCACCGCTAATCTCGATTCCGCTACCCCAGCCTCAAGAAAACCTTGGGCTGACCACCGCGAAGGTGTTGCAACCGAGAATGCCGGATCCTTCAAGGCCTCGGTCAGCGAGGCGGCACCAACGATAATATCGACGGGAATCACGCCGTGTTCGCATGTTCCGAAAACGACCGTCCGCGCCGCAGTTGGTGGGGAGAAATTGTAAGGGTAGGCGATGCGGAAACAAGCATCGGCCTCGAGGTTATCCAGCGGTTGGATGCGGCGGAGCGAGTCTTCCTCATCCGGGTTGAACAGGCCTACAAGTGGCCGCCAAGAGGGTCGGAAAAAAGGTGAATCCCGATGATACAGTGCGATGTTCGGGTGCTTAAGAAGTTCAAGACATTGGAACTGATTCACGGCGGCATAGGAATGCGACAGGAAACGCCACCCTTCGATCAAGACCTTGCGTGCTTCGTGCTTCTGATTCATGGGTCGGATTAAAAATTATCGGCTACTAACAAACCTCGGAACGATGTCGTATGGTGGGAAATGTAAGAATTCCCTAGGGAGGTATATAGCCGCAAACAAAGCCGGCCGGTGGGGCACTTGAGTGCCAGCCACCGGCCGGGGTCTGTGGGTTTACGGGCCTAAATCCCGACGGTGAAGCTTATGGTCCGGTCACCTTGAGGCGAGCGAATTTCTTCTCTGGGCCTGTAGGGAAGTTGTATCTTACGTCGTTACCTGAGATGGTGACATTGACGCCGGCGGTTTCAGTCGTCCAACTGCCATCTGCG
>Ga0209190_1001488_pt1 | contig 16303 bp, 10 predicted proteins | sample M_140205_XF_Meta_FD_187315 | JGI IMG/M metagenome (GOLD analysis project Ga0209190, IMG submission 187315) | Freshwater microbial communities from Lake Montjoie, Canada to study carbon cycling - M_140205_XF_MetaG (SPAdes) (version 2) | ecosystem: Environmental > Aquatic > Freshwater > Lake... | reverse complement strand
AGAACTCGGAGTTCATGCGCTTGAGGAAACGTGTGTCGATCCCGGGAACGTTGTTGAACCAACCGAACGTATACCATCCGGGATTATAGGGAAACCGCTGCGGCTTGAGCACAGTGGGCCCCGTCTTGTCTTTGTCTCGGCGAGCCTGTGTCATCCACGGCGTCAACTTTTCCACCGCACGCCGCGTGGCGAGGCTGGGCTTGATCTCATCGTCATTGCCGAGGCCGCCGTAGTAGTTGAAGCCGGAGTCGAGGCCTGCGAGATAAATGTGCCAGGCCTGCTCGATCTCATTGGGGCTGCTCCATTGGCCGTTACCGAGATTGTTGTAGGGGTCCTGGATCTTCCAAGCCTGCGCAGAGCCACCTTCGTCCTTGAGAATCTGCTCGGCGGTCTCGCACCAGTTGGCTCCGGCCATGAGGGGCGCGTAGCTGTAAAACTTCAGCGCAAAACCCGGCGTCTCCATGTCGATCTGCGTGCCGGGAACCGTGGTGATGCCGCGGTTGGACACCGTGGCCACCGGCGGCTCGATCCACTTGAGAAAGTTGGGCGAACCGTAATCCATCTCCGGAAAAATCCACGCGCCGTCCTCGAGGTGGGATACCGGGATGTTGTTGGCACCGCCCGCGGCCGCGATGGCCGCGTTGACGAAATCCTGCGGCGTCGAGGGCTTGTAGCCCCGCGAGGCCGAGTCGTTGAAAAGCTGCGGCGTCGCCTCCATCCACGAACTTGATCCCCCGCCCCACGCGTTGTCACCATCGGTCGCCGGCATGACGATGAGCGGCCGCGCAGAATCGGTGGCGAAGGGAGCAATGTAGGTGTCAATTTTTCCGACGCCCTCATTGGCGTAGCCGTAGCGGTAGGAAAGGACATCGTCCGACGGGACGGCAACCATCGTTTTTTCCGCGCCGGTCTCGGGGTTGACGTATTTCACTTTGTGCAGCTGATACGCGGTGGGTGCGACGTTCCAGGCAGCGTTGCCGGGGTTCGGTTCGCTAAACCACCATCCATTCGTGGGGGATGGCCCGAGCTGGTCGGCCTTGTTGGGCGGGCTTGAGTAGATGTTGTAGCTGCCGGTCGGATCGGCCTTGGTATTGTAGGTCGGGCACGTACGGCTGATGTGATGACTCGGCACGATCACCCACTGGTAGCCCTCATCCACGAGCACATCGATGAGGTGGCGCGAGTACGCCATCTCGGTCGGAAAATAACCCTTCGAGTGGTCGCTCAGATCGCTTTGTCCGCCCCAAGCCTTCCACCACGCCTGTTTAAAAATTTGCAGTTCCTTGCGAAAGACCGATTTCGGAAGCAACGGGGCCAGCGCATGGTGGTAGGTGAAGCCGACGAGATCCATGCGAGTGGAGCCGGACGGGGTTTTCCATCCGCGCGCTTCCTTGTAGCCGCTGTTCCAACTGCTGCCGTAGCCGAGTTGATTGACGGAGCCAAGTTGGCGAACATTGTCGATGAGCGAACCGGAATAGCTGATGGCGAAACCGCCGGCGCTGTTGAATGTGGTGAGCGAGTTGCGCGGGCCACTCTGGTATGATGTGACGCGATCCTGCAGCCCAAAAATGTCGGTCAGGTTGTTCTCCGGATGCTGCCCTGTGATGCCGCCGTAGGTTTGCCCGGGCTTGAGCACGATCGAATCCCACGCGTATTGCCCGCGACCTGTCTGGCTGCCGTTGCTGTTCCACTCCGGCCAGTAGATCGGCTGGTGGTTGTGCCAGAACCGCGAGACATAGACGTTGCCATTGGCGGCCCGGGCTGAAGAGTTCGACCACAACACACCAAGCAGCACCAGGGCGAGGAGCGGGCGGGGGGAAACCATGGCCGGGAAGGCGGACTACATGCAGCCGGGCAACTCAGGGAGCATTGCGCATCAGTTGGAAATGATTGAAATAAAAGTCGTGCGCCTCGGAGTTGCGATTGAAGAAGGCCACGCTGTTGATCGATGCGCCGGCCAGTCCTCCGAATTTGCGACCCTCGAGCAGCTTGACCGAATTATCGCTCAAGTTGATCACCTCGAGATCGTAAGTGTCCGCGTCGACCACGGTGAGCGTGAGCGCCAGTGCCTCCTGCGCGATGGGAATGCCGGTGTCGAATTCCGCATCTGCGTCCGTGATGAGATAGTTCGGCGAGTCCTCGCGGGCAAAGAAGCGCAGGCGCGCACCGGTCGCGACGTCGGCCAAGGACTCGTTCGCATTACCCGTGCGGTAGGTCACCCCGACCTCGGAAGGCGCCGGATCATCCAGGTCGCCCTTCTGCTCGAACGGGCCGCGCAGGATGTCGAAGGAGAAATTGTCGCCCGCCTCGAGCGGCACGGAGATCCCGCGGAACGCAACCGACTCCTCGTAGGATTTTCCATTGGCAAAAAGCGCGAAGGCCCGGTCGGTCGTGATCGGTTCGACTTCCGCATGCTCGCCCTTTTTTGCCACGTAATGGCCGGCGAAACTCCCCTCGCCATCCGACTTCTCCATCATCTTCCAAGGGAAGAACCCGTTGTCGCCGCCGGTGCCATCGTTCCAGCCACCATTGTACATTCCTTGGTTGGCGTCATCGTCGCCGATGTTCACCTGACTCGATGGTTGCGCGCCAGAGAGGAGCGCGGCGAATACAAAAATTCCTAAGAGCAATTTGTGAAGTTTCATTCCGATAGGAGGGAACTAAAATAACCTCCTCTCTGCAGCCTGTCAAACGACTGCAGTCGGCCGATCAATCCGCCGTCCCGTCACCGAAATGCTTGCCCGGCACCAGATAGTGCGAGGCGTATTCCACGACTGCCTCGCGCAGTTCGGTCACGCCTCCATCATACCCGGTCGAGAGGAGCTTGGTCGTATCGGCCTGAGTGAAATACTGGTACTGCGAACGCAGCGATTCGGGCATCTCGATGAACTCGATGCGGGGATCGCGCTGTAGCGCCTCGAAGATAGGGCTCACCAGATCGATCCATGTTTGCGCCTGCCCGGAACCGATGTTGAAAAGGCCGCCGGCTTTTTTCGACGAAGCCAGATGAAGCGTCATGGCCACCGCGTCTTTCACGTAAAGAAAATCTCGCTGCTGTCCTCCGTCCGGGTAATCGGGATGGTAGCTCTTGAATAGTTTGACCTGCCCCGTCTCCTCGATCTGACGCCAGGCCTTGCTCACCACACTGCGCATATCGCCCTTGTGCTCCTCGTTCGGCCCGAAAATGTTAAAATATTTCAGCCCGACAATGCGGCGCAGATACCCCTCGCGCTGCGCGTGCAGGTCGAAGATCTGCTTGGACCATCCGTAAGCGTTGAGCGGTCGCCACGCAGAAAGCTCCTCGGACAAATCGTCCATCCCGGCCGAGCCATCGCCGTAGGTGGCGGCGGAGGAGGCGTAGACGAAACGCGCCCCTTGCTTGAGCGCCCAAGACGCCAGTTGGCGCGTGCAGCCGAAATTATTGCGGACCAGATACGCCGCGTCGCGTTCGGTGGTGGAAGAGCACGCACCGAGGTGGAAGACATGGGTGAACTTTCCGAAAGCAGCACTTTTCTTGTCCAGCCGTTCGTAAAAGTCGGACGCCTCGACGTATTCCTCGAACGCAAGCGGGGAAAGGTTGCGCCACTTCTCGCCCGTGCCCAGTTCATCGACGACCACCACCCGCCCGACTCCATGCCAACGATTGAGCGCGCCGACAAGCACGCTGCCGATGAACCCGGCTCCCCCGGTCACCAGGATGCGATCCTTGGGGGAAAAGCTTCCACGCGAATCCGGATTCCGTGAAGTGGCTTTCTTCCTGCTCGATGCTTTGGTTCTGCCCATGTGAAGCCCAAACGTAGCGACCGAGTCGCCCGCAGTGCAATCCCGCGCATTGCCTGCGCGCCGTTGTAGCCGTAACGTAGGCACATGGTGACACCGCGCTGGGAGACGCGGGATCCGGCCGATCCCGACCTCATCTTGAAACTTTCGCGCGAACTGGGCATCTCCGCCCTCCTCGCTGGCTTACTCGTTGCGCGCGAGATCACCGATCCGGGTGAAGCCGAGGACTTCCTACACCCGCGCCTTGCTTCGCTCCCCGACCCGCTGGCTACGCCCGGACTCGAAAACGCGGCCCAGCGGATCGCCCGCGCCGTCGAGCAGCAGGAAAAAGTCGTTCTCTACGGCGATTACGACGTCGATGGCGTGACTTCTCTGGCCATCATGCACCGCTTCCTGGCTGCCAACGGGTTGACGACCGAATACTTCCTGCCCTTGCGCGAATCCGAAGGCTACGGCTTAAGCCGCGAGGGGCTCGACCGCGTTTTTGCCTCGAGCCAACCCTCGCTACTGATCGCTCTCGATTGCGGAACATCATCGCACGAGGAGGCGGCTTGGTTGCGGGAGCGAGGTGTGGAGCTTGTCATCGTCGACCACCACGAACCCAAGAATGGTGCGGCCGCATGCACCGCGCTGGTCAATCCCAAGGTGACCGGCGGTAACACCGACCTCTGCACGGCGGCCCTCGTCTTCAAACTTTGCCACGGCATCCAAAAAGTCACCGCGCGCCGCGAACCCGACCTGCGCGATTTTCTCGATCTGGCCGCGATGGGAACGATCTGCGACCTCGCGCCGCTGCGCGGCGAAAATCGCGCCTTGGTCCGCCACGGCTTGGGGCGCTTGGGCCAGACCAAATGGCCCGGCCTGCGCGCCTTGATGGCGGTCGCTTCGGTGACGCCGCCCGTCACCACCTCCCAAGTGGGTTTCCGCCTCGGACCACGCCTGAACGCCGCCGGGCGCCTCAACACTGCCGAGGCTGCGCTCAAATTGCTGATCACGGAGGACCCTGGGGAAGCTCGGCGATTGGCGGACGAGCTTGATGTTTGCAACCGCGAGCGCCAGGAACTCGAGCAGAAAGTGCTCGAGGCCGCCTTGGCCTCGTTGGAAGGTAACTTCGACCCGCAGCGCGACTGCGCCGTCATCGTCGGAGGTGACGGCTGGCACAATGGTGTCGTCGGTATCGTGGCCTCCCGTCTTTGCCGCAAATACCACCGGCCCGCCATTGTCATAGGCTTCGACGAATCAGGCGAGGGGCACGGGAGCGGGCGCAGTATCGAGGGATTTTCGCTCGTCGAGGCTTTGGGTGTATGCGCCGAGATGCTCGGGGCCTTCGGCGGACACCACATGGCGGCCGGACTGAGCATCACACGCGCGAACTTCGCGGAATTCCGGCGAAAATTCGCGCGCGTTGCCGGGGAAAATCTCACGCTGCAGAGCCTCGCCCCGAGGCTTAAACTCGATGCACGGGTCGACATCGCCGATCTGGAGGAGGCCCATCTGGAGGAACTTTCTTTGCTCGAACCATGCGGCATGGGCAACCCCGCGCCCCTGCTCTACGCCCGCGGTGTCGCGCCCGTCCAAGGTCCCGATGTGCTCAAGGAGAAACATGTCCGCTTCCGCGTCCGCGGACGTGAAGAAGTCTTGGCTGCCATTTATTTCAATGGAGCCAGCAACGATTTTCCCCGCGCACCTTGGGATGTCGCGTTCCGATTGGTGCGCAACGAATACCGGCAAAAAGTTAGCCTCCAGTTGGAGGTCCAGGACCTCCGATCCGCCGCCTGAACCTATCGCCGGCACTACGTTCCTCCGAGACTACCCCGCAAGGGGAGTCCGTGAAGGCCCCAAGGTTGGAGCAGAAGACCGGCGCGGAGTGCGGCCGAAAGTTAGTCCAGAAATCCTTAACTGGCGGCCCAAGCTGAGCCCCATGATATCGCCCAGTTCCTCCAAGCGGCGCACTTTCATCCCAACCAACCCACCCGGCGTCGGCCCGAGCAACCCAATGACTGGCACCCATACTGGTCCCATCCACTGTCTTCGAAAAAAGCTCAGAGCGACATTTTTACTTTTGGCAAAAAGTAGAAATGTGCTAATAACGGCACCTTATGGGTAACAATGACCGCGGACGCGCAAAATTGGCCGCCGGATTGGCTAACCACCGGCGGATTGAAATCATCAGGATTCTCCAGGAACGGGGCAATCTCTGTGTGGAGGAGGTTGCGAACGAGTGCGGAGTTCAGGTATCGACCGCCTCGGAGCATGCCAGACGCCTGCACGAGGCTGGACTGGTCAAGAAGCGGGCGGAAGGCCGACGGGTGCGACTTTTTCCGACCCGCCGGGCGGCGACACTGTTGAGTACGATCGATTTGCTCTGGGACAGCCCAGCAGAATAAACATTTCGATTTTTTGCCAAAAGTAATAATGACACCTTTTCCCGGCCGATGAGCCTAGAGACGGCGATGGGAATGCCGGTTGCTGCGAAGGCTCAGCAGCATGGGGATTCCCAGTGCTACGTAATGCCATTTTCGGGTGATAACTCTCTAAAATATATATACTTGCATCCAAAAGTATGCCCCTCATTTTCGCTCTCCCATTCACGCTTTTAGGATGAGTGCTGCGGGGAAGGAAATGAGGATAGGCGGGTTGGGGTGGGAGGATCCGCTTTCGGTGCTGGGGATCGCTCCGGCCCGGCAGCGCTCGCTGACCGAGGAAGGATTCAAAATGATCCGGGACCTGCTGCGCCATTATCCGCGCCGGCATGAGGACCGCACGAGGTTTCCTTCCTTCCCTCCCTCCGAGCCCGACCAAGCCCTCTGCCTGCGTGGCAAGGTGGTCGAAACCAAGACATCCTACTTCGGACGACGGTGCCAATTCACGCTGACGCTGGCCGAAACTTCCGACGGCGCCCGAGGCCCGACCGTCCGCTGCCGCTGGTTCAACCTCCGCTATCTCTCGAAAATCCTGCAAGCCGGCCAAGACCTCGTCATCTACGGGCGGGCGCGCGCGATGAAAAAGGGCGGGCTCGTTTTTGATCATCCGGACTTCGAGGTGCTCGAGACCGATGCTCCGGAGAGCGAACTCATCCACCTCAACCGCATCGCACCGATTTATCCGTCCATCGGACCATGGAGTCCGCGCTCGCTGCGCCGCCTGATCTTTGATGTCCTCGCCCGCTTGGAGGACACAAGCCTGCCCCAACTCCGGCCTCACGCCAACACGCCTGCAACCGATCTCACCACCGCCCAGGCCCTGCGCGCAATCCACTTCCCCTCGACATGGGAAGAACTCGAAAGCGCCCGCGCGCAGCTCGCCGGCGAGGAGTTGTTCGAGATGCAATGTGTCTTGGCCCGCCAGCGCCAGCGGCAGTCTTCCGGCGCAGCCCCGCGGATCACCCGCGAGTCGGCGACCCTTTCTAACTTCGTCAAAAATCTCCCCTACCAGTTGACCGGCGCGCAAAGGCGCGTGCTCACCCACATCTTCGACGATCTGGCGCGCGGATGTCCGATGAACCGTCTGCTGCACGGCGATGTGGGCAGCGGCAAAACCATCGTGGCGGTCACTGCCATGGTCGGCGCTTTCGCAGCCGGGCACTCCGCCGCGCTCATGGCGCCGACCCAAGTCTTGGCCCACCAGCATTACGAAAATTTCCAGCGCCTCCTCGCCCCGCTCGGCATTCCCGTCGTCCTGCGCACCGCAGCGCGCAAGGAAAAGTCCGCGCCCGACGGACCGAGGCTCGTCATCGGAACCCACGCCCTGCTTTTCGCTCCGGAACTGCTCGGCCGCCCCGCTCTCGTCGTCATCGACGAACAGCACAAGTTCGGTGTGCGCCAGCGGGCCAAGCTTTCCGCGCAATCCCCGCACCCGCACGTGCTCGTGATGTCAGCCACGCCCATCCCCCGCACGCTCGCACTCACCCTCTACGGCGATCTGGATATCTCGCTCCTCGACGAAATGCCGCCCGGCCGCAGTCCGGTCCGCACTTTGGTGCGCGCGCACGAGAAGTGGTCCGAGGCCGCCGCATTCCTTCGCAAGCAGCTCGACGAAGGACGTCAGGCTTACCTCGTCTATCCGGTGATCGAGGAGGGAAAACGCAAAGAGCTCAAGGCGGCGACCACCGAATTTTCCAAATGGAGCGAACTCCTCGCCCCGCACCGCTGCGCTTTGCTGCACGGCAGGCTCGAGGCAGAGGAGAAGGAAGCCATCATGCAAAGCTTCCGTTCGGGCGAGACGCGCGCGCTGATCAGCACCACGGTGATCGAGGTCGGGGTGGATGTGGCCAATGCCAGCATTCTGCTCGTGGAGAATGCCGAACGGTTCGGTTTGGCCCAGTTGCACCAGCTGCGCGGCCGCGTCGGTCGCGGTTCGGAAAAATCCTGGTGTGTGCTGCTGGCCGGGAAGGAGGCTGGGGAAAAGCTCGAGCGCCTCGCCATTCTGGAGAAGGCATCCGACGGCTTCACCATCGCCGAGGCCGATCTCGAGCTGCGCGGCCCGGGCGATCTGCTCGGCACCGAGCAGACCGGCCTGCCGCCTGTGCGTCTGGCCAAACTCCCTCGCGACCTCGCTCTCCTCGAACAAGCACGCAAGGAAGCGCGCCAGATCCTAGCCGAGGATCCCGAGCTATCGGACCACACTCTACTGCGGGAAAGATTGGCGGTCTGGGAAAAACGCCTCTTTGCCGGTGTGGCATAATCCTAATCCTAGAACCGCAGTTGACCGTTGCGGGATGAGAGCCATAAAAGCCCAATGCTCTTTCTAGGTTCATCACACTCTGATGACGTTAATGTTGCGAGGCCCAGCATCTCAAGGATGCGGGCGCTCAAAGCGTCGGTCAACCCATCTGCGGCTCCCACGGCCACGCGATGACTCAGGGCTGCGGGACAAATTGGTCGAGAAGCGCTTTCTCGCCGGGAGTGAGCACCACAAGATTGATTTTTTGCCGCAGGGAACGCGCGAGATTCGGGTCGCCGCCAGCCGCGGCCGTGGCGGCCACCACCGTTTGCTGGCCGGGGGAAAGCTCGCCGAACTTTATGGTGAAGCCTTTGAAGACAGCGGCCGCCTCCTCCGGACGATGGAGGCGGATGAGCAGCAGGGCCTGGTTGATGCGAGGACTGGGATCGGCCGGCGCCTCGGCAACGGATGCGGCGGCTTCCTCGGGATCAAACAAGGAGCCTCCCTCGAACAGCGCCTTGTAGCGGGTGAAGTCCCGCACCGAGGGGGCAGTTGGCATGGCATCGTTGGCCAATTGCCAGGCCGGAACCACCGCTGAGGTGCCCGCGCCGCCGAGACGCCGCCGCAACAAAGAAAATGCCGTGTCAGCCACACTGGATCGGCTGCAGAGTTTGAGGAGTTCCTCGTTCACCAGCGGGCGCATGCTCGGGCCGAGCGTATCAGCCGAGGCAACGGTCGACTCCAACCTCCCCTCCCGAGCCGACGCTTGGATGGCATCCTTCAACGAGCGCAAGCCGAGATTTTCGACCAATTCATTCGGCACGAGATCATCCTTGCTCCTCGTTTCTTTGCGGACCGTCGCCAGCACGGCGCGCGCGCGGGTGAGCAGACGCACCGACTCCGGCACCGCCGAGGAGGCGCTGTCGGCGGCAGTAATCACCAAAGCCCAGTTGCCCTCTTGGCCGAGTGCATCGGTGCGAACAATGAAAGCTGTCTGGTTTTCGGAGGCTTCCTGCGCGGTGATCAGACCAAGCGACTCGCTGGCCAGGCCTCGCGAAGATAGCCAGAGGGAGAATGAGGCGCGGCGATCCAACGGCGCCCCCTCATAGACGGGAAGAAGTTGCTGGCAGATCTCGGCCGGCGTGGCATCGCGGCCCTGCACCATGGCCTCCGCGGCCGGAAGCAAAGCCGGGTTGTCGGCCTCCTTGCGCTGCATGGCCCGCGCCGTCCAGCGGTGGCGGATCTCATCCGGCAAGGCCGGAAGGTTGCCTAGGCCGAAGGCCAACGCCGGCTCCGCGGCCGCGGTATCGAGGAGCGAGTCGACGATCTTCGCGATCTCCTGAGCGACGCCGGATTTCGCGGCGTCCGTTTGCGGGGATGCCCACGCAGTCGAGTAGCGTTTGCGCAGGAGTTTGGCGACATCCAAGCGGAGAAACGGGTCCCCGGTGGACTCCGCCGTGGCGCGGGCGGCATCGATAGCACCTTGCAGGTTGCCGCGCAGCACCTCCCTTGAGGTGCGCAGCGTGCCGACCTTGACCATATCCCCCGACGCGTCGACTTCGTCGACCATCCGCTGAAACTCCTCGTCGGTGCCATAGCGCAGGATGGCCCCATTCCGCTCGTTGCGATCCTCCTCGGTGAGAGTCACCTTCTGTGCGAGTTGCTCCCACCGGGCCACCGCATCCTTCAGACCCAAGCGCGTCTCGAGAAATGCTCCCGCGCGGATCACCTCGGGATCATCCTTCCGCAGCCCGCGCGCCGAGAGTAGCTGCATCCAAGCCATGCGGTAGTTACCAACGAAAAAGCTCGCCCGCGCCTTGACCGCCAGATCGCGTGCGCGCCACCCGGCAAAAAAATAATAACCTGCGGTCAGTACGACGGTGGCGGCTAGCAGGCCGAGAGCAGCGACCATGAGGAGCTTCCTCAGGTTGGGACCGCGGCGAGAGATTCCTTTGGCAGGAGGCATGCGAAATAATGTGCTATAATCCCTAACCCGCCACGATTAAATTGAAGTGGATTCGCGCAAAGTCTCTCTCCACCTGCGCATCGACAGGCGAACCTCCACGCCGCCGGCTAGCAGAACACTACACCCCATGTCCCCGGGAATTCGTAGCAGCCCGCTGTATGCTTGCGGACTTGCCGCCATCCGCAACTGTGCTGCGCAAGCGGGAGTAAGTTTCCTGATCCGCTGCGCGTCTCCTGCAACCGCGCCAAAATAATCGAGGTGCGGACGGTCGCCGCGGCGACCACCCGCTGTAGGCGACTCCAGCTTACTCCGCGCGCTTGCGGCGGGCCAAGGGCAGCGCGCCGAGGGCGAGCAGGCCGAGCGCGGCGACGTAGGTGGATGTCTCGGGGACGGCCGTAATGGTGAAGGTGCTCCCGTTCCATGAGTAGCTGTCGATTCCACCGTTGTTGAAGACGAAGAAAGCCGCGTTGTTGATCGTGCTGGTCAGATCGCTGCCGAAGACGAGCGTATTGCCCTGGGTGAAGTTGTTGACCGTGAGCAACGAACCCGGCGTGACGGTGCCGAAGGCCATCGTGACGGCCGTTCTGGTGCCGAAGTCGAGGAACGAAGCCTGCGTGATGTTCAGGTTGCCGAAGACTTCGCTCACTCCACTGCCGCGTCAAACTTGCCATACGAAGCTTGCTCGTATGTTCTGTTGGCATGAAATCGAACGGAGCCCGATCGAATAGATTTAATCGCTCTCACAATGTTTGCCGCGCTTGATCCCGGGGAAGGACGCCGCCATGTCAAATATCTCGTCGAAATCGCTCCGAGCCGAGAGGAACTGCTTCACGGCATCGAATGGATCGGATCTCTGCCGTCCAGTCTCGCGTTCAAGCAGTCGCTGCACCGCTTGCTGGAGGGTTTCGACGCATGATGGTGAACTGCCATCGCCGCCCACAACTAATCCCGTGTCGTTGGTCCACCTCGAACCCGAACCCGTCACCAGCACGCTGTTGTTGGAGGAGATCGCATTGGAGCCGATGTAACCGATCTGAACAAACACAGCGCCGCCATTGGAAAGGACCATGCTGTTACTACTTCCAGCGTTGCCGACAAAAACTTGGTTACCCTGAAATAACGTGCCGGAGTTCAAGACCCCCAGCATGTTGTTGGAGGCAGTGCTATCAAAACCGATGAAGATGTCGTTGTAGAAGGGGCTCGTTCCGCTGGTGAAGTTCGTGGTCACTCCTGAGGAATTCGAACCGACGTAGAAACTGCTCTGCGCGCGGAGCGTGCTCGCGGTAAACAAGGTCAGAAGGGCTGCTGCGAGGTAAAACGATGGAGTGTGTTTCATAGTTGTCATCATGTTGTGGGTGTGATTGGTGCTGCTGGCTGCTTGAAAATTCTCGGAAAATTACCCCCCCCCCCCGAGCCCATCGCAATAAAAATTGCGAACAATGCGACGAACAGGTCAAAAACCACGACGAAATGGTCACGGAGGTTGTTTTTGATCGGCAACAATCGCGCGTAAACGCGGGACGACTGCTGCATTGTTTGCGCCTGGATGAAGTCATAAGTCTCCACCACGAATGTTTTGTCGCGCGTCACGTGCGCTGCATGTTGGCGGTCGGCAACTGCCGCCCGCTGCCTCGCACTCCCGCTTACTGCGCGCACTTGCGCGACTACGCTTCAGCAATTCGTGTGTATTCCACTCACGCCAAGCGTGCAGCGAGCCGAAGAAGCAACTCGCTCATGCTCGGTCTCTCAATTGCCTCCGGCGGACTCCGGCTCTCATCCCTTGACGATCCACCACGGTATCGAGCTATTCCGGCGGTTGCCGACCTTCGGCGGCAAACAGTTCGCGCAGAAAATACAAATCGCCTTGGTCCTTGGGGCGCATGGAACGGCTTTTCATACGCCAGAGAAGGTCGGGATTGGCAAAAGGAATTTCTACGCCGTCGAGTTCGCGCACATGGACGTGTTCTTTGGCTTCCTCATAGCTGATGCCGCTCGCTTTGGCCATGAGGTCGACCATCACTTCATCGGAAACACGAACGACGGTGAACTTCCCAACATCCCCCGCGTCGAGCTCCCGCACGGCGCCATCCGGAAGCGTGGCAAGGGCAGCAAAGACCTTCGTCTCATTCCCCGGCGCCGGATCAACGAGCAGGTCGATATCCATCGTGGTGCGCGAATAACCGGCCTGCCGGATGGCAAAGCCCCCGACAACGATATACCGGGCCGCGCGAGCGTTGAGCTCACGGCAGATTTGCACGACGTCTTCGACGGAGGGTTCGCGGGAGACTAGCTCTTCCGGTGCCCCGCGGTCATGGCTTTCATCATCCATGCATCAGCCTCCTCGAATGAGTGGAACTTAAAGACGCCTTTGGGAAAGCGCGGAAAAAAGCCTGCTTTCTGCAGATGGCGCTTCCGGGCCTTATCACCCGGAGCCACCAAGAGGGGGTCGCCAGCCCGCCGCCGACCCACGGTCTTGCCGATTTTTTCGTCGATGTTCACCACCGGGTGCATGTCGGCATGCTAGGCTTGGCCCGTCCCGCTAGCAACCCTGCGACCTGCCCCCTGTGAAATGTCCGCCATCCCGCCGGAGCTCACAACGCATCTGGCGCCATAAAACAATGCGGCCACTGCTCCCATTGTGCCACCAATCCCGCGCGTTCGGGATTGCGCAAAATGTAATCCGCTTTCTCGCGCTCCGACTCGTCGTGCCGTAAACGATGATCGAAAAATCCCCTTTGCCATCGGATGCCAAGAGTTCGCGCAGTGAACTTCTTGAATGCCGCGATCTCCCCCGTCATGGGATGGTCCGGCGACGGAAACCGGATCAACCCGTGCACATGATCCGGCATGACGAGGAACAAACGGCACCACCAAGCGCCGCTTTCCTGCCGGTGTCTGACAACATCAAGCAGCAAGGTTGCGCAATCGCCGCGGACCAGATCATCCGACCCGCGGGCACCCGCGCAGATCGTGATGAAGAAGGTCGCTTCCTCCGGAACGATGCCGAGCGGAGTTTCATGCGGAAGGCGTTTTCGTTGCGGATAGTCCACTGTTCCAAAATGTCATGTTGCGGACGGCTAGGGCCAGCCGTCCCTACCATAGAACTTTCTCCCCGGTAGGGGCGGTCGCCGCGGCGACCGCCCGCTGCCTGGAATTCAGGAAACTTGCTTCCGTTTGCGCCAGCGGGCGAAGGCGGCCCCTCCGGCCAGCAGCGCGGCGGCGGCCCAGGTGCCGGGTTCGGGTACGCCGGGGTCGCCGCCGGGCGTGAAGACGAGGTTGAGGTCGATCGGTGAGCCGTTTTGTGCGTCATAGGTCACCAGCGAGAACGAACCCCCGCCCAAGCTGTTGAGAAATCCCTCGGTCCCATTGATCGCACCGACGTTGATGTTGAAGTAGTCGTTGTCGAAGCCCGTGATGCCAGCGACCGCGCTCAGAATTGTCCACGTGTAGCTCTGCGCGTTGTCGAAGTTGAGCGCCGGGCCGCCCAAGTCGGGGGCAATGCCGGAGAGCGACCAGAGGTTGAGATTGAACTTGTTCGCGCTATCGAGCCCGCTGAGGTCAAGACTGCCGCCGCTGGTGATCAGATCCCAGCCGAGGCCGGCGCCGGACGTGGCGTCGGAGATCTGCCAGTTGTAGTTGCCGCCCGCGCTCCACACCACATTGCCTGCGACGCTTAGGTTGCCGGGGGAATTGCCGGGGCTCACTGTGCCGCCGTCCAGAATGGTGAGCACGCCCACCTTGCCGCCGCCGCCCAGCGTGCCGCCGTTATCCACGGTCACCGCGCTGTTTTCGATCGAACCGTTGACCAGCAGTGTGCCGGCGCTCACCGTCGTCGGGCCGGTGTAGCTTGTGCTGGAGCCGGTCAGTTCGGTCGTGCCGGTGCCCAGTTGGTTCAGTTTGCCACCACCCGAGATGATGGCCGACAGCGTCATGCGGTCGCTCTGGTTGAAGTTGATCGCGCCGGTGCTGCCTGAGCCGTAGAGTGAGCCGAAGGCTATGGTCGGGGCGACAATCGTGCCGGCGGTGTCATTGGTGCCGAAGCGGCCGATGTTCAAGGTGCCGGACGAATTACCCTCAAAATTCACTGCCGCGATGACGATGTTCGAAGCCACCACTGTGCCGCTTTCGGCCACCGTCAGACTGCCCCCACCCCTGCGGCCGACAACGAGATCCTTGCTATTGGTCCAAAGCGAACCGGCACCGCTGACCAGCACGCTGTTGTTGGAGGAGGTCGCCTCGTAGCCGATGAAGGCGTCGCCCGCGGTTTCCACTTTGCCGCCATTGGAAATGAGCAGGGTGTTGCCCGATCCGCCCGAGCCCACACGCATGGTTCCGGTGTTGGTCCAGACCGATCCCGTGCCGCTGACAGTGGCGATGTTATTGGAGGAACCGGCATCGCCGCCGAGGCGGGAGTTCTTCGTCACGAGCGAACCGGCGTTCTCCAACGTGAGGGCGTTGGCCGATCCGCTCCGGCCGATATAGAGGGTGGCATTATTGCTGAATTGGGAGCCAGCGCCGCCGATGGAGAGCGCGTTGCCGTTGGCCCCGGCGTTGAGGCCGAGGACGGCATCGCCGGCTGGCGAGAGAACTTTCCCTCCGTTTTCGACCACGAGGCTGTTGGAACTTCCGCTTTCTCCGAGATAGAGCAAGCCCGCTGTTTGCAGGACCGATCCTGTTCCGCTGACCCGGACCGCGTTGCTTGAAGCATTCATATCGAGCCCGACCGTGATTGACCCCGCGGTGGCGTTGCCGCCGGCCGTGACATTGAGGGCGTTGCCAGCGGTGAAGTATCCGACGACGAGATCATTGGTGGCGCTGAGCGCACCGCCGGTCACGTTGAGCGTGTTGCTCGCTCCGTAGCCGCCGATCCGCATGGAGGCGGCGTTGACCGTGCCATTGCTCAGGATGCCGAGCGTGTTGCCGATGCCGCCGAATCCTACGTTGATCACGTCGCCGACGGCCAAAGAAGACGCGGCAGCGCCACCACCCACCGTGAGCGAGTTGCCGTCCGCCCCTGCCTGTTGGCCAAGGTTGACGTCGCCCGCCACCGCCACCGTGCCACCGTTGGAAATGACCAAGCTGTTGCCAGCGCCCTCGTTGCCGACATAGAGATCGCGGCTGTTGGTCCAGAGCGAGTTCGTTCCGGTGACCAGCACGCTGTTGTTGGAGGAGGTCGCCTCGTAGCCGATGTACCCGTCGGTATCCGCCACCGTGCCGCCGTTGGAAATGACTAGGCTGTTGCTGCTGCCGTCGAAGCCGACGGTGAGATTGCCGCTGTTGGTCAAGAGCGAGTTCGTCCCGGTGACCAGCACGCTGTTGTTGGAGTCGGTCGCGTCGGTGCCAATGAAGCCGTAGCCACTCGCCACCGTGCCGCCGTTGGAAATGACTAGGCTGTTGCCGCTGCTTTGGACGCCGACGTTGTCACCGACGTAGAGATTGCCGCTGTTGGTCCAGAGCGAGTTAGACCCGGTGACCAGCACGCTGTTGTTGGAGGATAAAAAGCCGATATAGCCATCGCCATTCGCCACCGTGCCGCCGTTGGAAATGACCAGGCTGTTGCCGCTGCCTTCGTAGCCGACAAAGAGGATGACGCTGTTGGTCAGCAGGGTATTCGTGTTGAGGACATTCAGCGTGTTGGAATCGGCGCCCGGACCATATCCCACAAAGGTGTAGCTGAAGCTGTTGGTCCCCGAAGTGATGTTGGTCGTGACACCGGAGGAGTTCGAACCGACGTAGAGGTCAGCAGCGGCGAGCGGTGTGACGGGAGCGAAGAACGCGGCAGCGCAAAGCACCGCGACAAGTGGTAGGGATTTTTTCATGGGCATGTTTTTCTCCGGCCGCGACCAAAAACCGATACTATATACGAAGTCGTCACAATTGGGGGCCCGCGGGATT
>Ga0209190_1001486_pt1 | contig 16313 bp, 15 predicted proteins | sample M_140205_XF_Meta_FD_187315 | JGI IMG/M metagenome (GOLD analysis project Ga0209190, IMG submission 187315) | Freshwater microbial communities from Lake Montjoie, Canada to study carbon cycling - M_140205_XF_MetaG (SPAdes) (version 2) | ecosystem: Environmental > Aquatic > Freshwater > Lake... | reverse complement strand
GCCGAACATGATTCTCGACGACGGTGGCGATGCCACTTTGCTCGTCACGTTAGGCGCGCAACACGAGCGCAACAAAACGCAGCCGCCAGAGGGCACCAACGAAGAAGAGTTCGTTCTCTTCGCCGCAATGCGTAAAACGCTCAAGGAAAAACCCGGTTTCTACGGCAAGATTGAAGCCAACATCAAGGGCGTGACGGAAGAAACCACCACCGGCGTGCACCGTCTTTATCAGATGCAGCAGGAAGGCCGTCTGCCCTTCCCCGCCATCAACGTCAATGACTCGGTGACGAAGTCCAAATTCGACAACCTCTATGGCTGCCGCGAATCGCTGGTCGACGCCATCAAGCGCGCCACCGACGTCATGATCGCCGGCAAGATCGCGGTCGTCTGCGGCTATGGCGATGTCGGCAAGGGCAGTGCCGAAGCCTTGCGCGCCCTCTCGGCGCAAGTATGGGTTACCGAAGTCGATCCGATCTGCGCGCTGCAGGCCTCGATGGAAGGTTTCCGTGTAGTGACCATGGATTACGCCGCGGACAAAGCGGATATTTACGTGACCTGCACCGGCAACCTCGGCGTCATCACCCACGAGCACATGAAGCGCATGAAGAACAATGCGATCGTCTGCAACATCGGCCACTTCGATTCGGAAATCGAGATCGCTGCACTCAAGCAATACGAGTGGGACAACATCAAGCCGCAGGTCGACCATGTGGTGTTCCCGGACGGCAAGCGCCTGATCATTCTGGCCGAAGGCCGTCTGGTCAATCTCGGTTGCGGCACCGGCCATCCGTCGTTTGTGATGTCGAGCTCGTTCACCAACCAAACGCTGGCGCAGCTTGAACTCTACACGCAAGGCGCGAAATACGAGAACAAGGTCTACACGCTGCCGAAACACCTGGATGAAAAAGTAGCGCGTTTGCATCTGAAAAAACTCGGCGTCGAGCTGACCACGCTGAACGAAAAACAGTGTGCTTATCTCAACCTGCCGGTGGATGGCCCATTCAAGGCCGATCACTACCGGTATTAATGGAGTGTGGGGCGGCTCTTGCAACGCTGTTGCCGGAGCCGCCCTCGCCTGACAATGCAATCACAAAAAATATTGCCGCGCCTGTTCAGCTTCGAGTTCTTCCCGCCCAACACGCCGGAGGGTGCCGAGAAACTGCGCACGACCACCGAAGAACTGGCGGCACTCAAGCCGAAATTCTTTTCCGTCACCTATGGCGCGGGAGGGTCGACACGCGAGCGCACGCTCGACACCGTCCTCAACATACGCGCTACCGGTTATGCCGCGGCACCGCATATTTCCTGTGTCGCCTCCACGCACGACAACATCCGCGAATGGTTGCAACGCTACAAGGACAACGGCATCAAACATCTGGTCGCGCTGCGCGGCGACCTGCCCTCGGGCAGCGCTGCAGCCGGTGAATTCCGCTACGCGAACGAGTTGGTCGAGTTCATCCGCAGCGAGTTTGGCGACGCCTTCCATATCGAGATCGCGGCCTATCCCGAAGTGCATCCGCAGGCGCGCAGTGCGCAGGACGATCTGCTGAACTTCAAGCGCAAGGTCGATGCCGGCGCTGATTCGGCGATTACCCAATATTTCTACAACGCCGATGCCTACTATCGATTTGTCGGCGACTGCGAGGCTCTGGGCATCAAAATCCCGATCGTGCCGGGGATTATGCCCATCGGGCGCTTTTCCCAGTTGGCGCGTTTCTCCGACGCCTGTGGCGCCGAGATCCCGCGCTGGATGCGCAAAAAACTCGAAGGTTACGGCGACGACAGCGAATCGATACGCGCCTTTGGCCTTGATGTATTGACGGCCATGTGCGAAGACCTGCTGAAGAACGGAGCGCCGGGGCTGCATTTCTACACCCTGAACCAGGGCGCGCTGACCAAGGCAATCTGGGAGCGTCTGGGGCTTTCAAACGCATGACGTGAGGCGGCACAAACGACGTGCTGTTGAGCGCTTTGTGAGCACCCCAAAGAAAACGGCCGCTTAATGCGGCCGTTTTTATAACTACCTTGAAACAAATAACGTTCAGGCGGCGCGCTTCTTCTTTGCCTGTGCGGCCTTGGCATGCAAAGCGGCATAGGCGCCGTGCGCTGCAGATTCAGCCTCACCAACATGCACCGGCATGTCCATATCGGCCAACACGGAACCCAGTGCGGACAGGCACAGCATGACGTTTTCCGGTTTGCACGAGTAGCCCATCAGGCCAATGCGCCAGATCTTGCCGGCGAGCGGTCCGAGACCAGCACCGATTTCGAGGTTGAACTCGTTGAGCAAGGTCTTTCTGACTTCGGCCTCACGCGCCTGCACTTTTTCCGGAATGTGGATCGCATTCATCTGCGGCAGTCCAGCGCCTTCCTTGACCAGGAATTTGAGTCCCATCGCTTCGAGGCCGGCCTTGAGCGCAAGATGGTTGCGCATGTGGCGCGCCCATGAATTCTCGATGCCTTCTTCTTTCAGGATCACCAGCGCTTCATGCAGCGCATAGAGGCTGTTGGTGGGCGCCGTGTGGTGGTATGTGCGCGTGGTTTCGCCCCAGTAGCCGAGCAGCAGGTTCATATCCATGAACCAGCTGTGGATCTTGTCCTTGCGCGCCTTCACGTAATCAACAACGCGTTCGGAAATCGTCACCGGCGACAGGCCCGGGGTGCATGACAGACACTTCTGGCTCGCCGAATAGACGGCGTCGGCTTTCCATTCGTCGACCAGCACCGGGCAACCAGCCAGCGAGGTCACTGTATCCATGATGGTCAGCGCGTCATACTTGTGCGCGATTTCGATCAGCGTCTTGGCATCGGACTGCACGCCAGTGGAGGTTTCAGCGTGCACGAAGGAAACCAGTTTCGCATCCGGATGTTGCTTCAGCGCATCTTCAAGCTTCTGCGCATCGATCGGCTCGCCCCAGGCATCTTCGACGACGATGGCTTCGCCGCCGGCACGCTGCACGTTTTCGATCATGCGGCCGCCAAACACGCCATTGCGGCAGACGATTACTTTATCGCCGGGGGCCACCATGTTGACGAAGCAAAATTCCATGCCGACCGAGCCGGGCCCGGAGACCGGGAAGGTCAGCGGATTCTTGGTCTGGTAGGTGTAACGCAACAGGCTTTTCAGCTCTTCCATCATCTCGACAAAAATGGGGTCGAGATAGCCGATCGCTGGCAGGCTCATGGCGGCCATCACGCGCGGCGTGATTTCTGAAGGCCCCGGCCCGAGCAAGGTGCGCTGCGGCGGGTGGAAAGAGCTGACGCGTTTTGCAGGCGCGAATTCATTCATGTTGTGACTCCCAGGGTGTGTTGAATCAAACAGGCTCTCGCCGTCGGGACGCGATTTCATCCGCAACGGCTTGCGTGTGGTGGCTTCGTCCAGAACATCGACAGCAGGAATTTGGCCGTTGGTCGCGCGCTCGACCTCCATCGCCCAGCGCGCCGGCACATAACCGGACTTGACCCAGTTATTGACGACGGCACGGTCGAGACGAAACTGGCGCGCAACTTCGGCTTGCGAACCAAACAGGGCAACGAGGCGATCGGCACAATTCATGGCAGAGATTTTGCCATGTCAAAATCAATTTGACAAACTATTGTTGCCGAAATAGATATAAAAAGCCGGTGTAGCACCTACTTAGGTTTTGCAACAAGACTAAATTCGTCTTCCCGATCAAAGGCTTTGTCCCCATCCAGAGGAATCTGACCGGTCGCCGCCAGCCCGGCAAAATCGAATAATTTTCGATCCATCAGGTGCGATGGGCGGACATCGGCCAGCGCGTTAAAGGTGCTCTCTACCCGCCCCGGATATTTCTTTTCCCAATCGCGCAACATGCCTTTGATCTGTTTGCGCTGCAGCGTCGCCTGCGAACCGCAGAGATCGCAGGGAATAATCGGGAACTGTTTAACCTCGGCATACGCGATGAGGTCTTCCTCTTTGACATAGGCGAGCGGGCGGATCACCACATGCGCGCCGTCATCGGAAACCAGCTTGGGCGGCATCGCCTTCAACTTGGCGCCGAAAAAGAGGTTGAGAAAAAACGTCTCCAGAATATCGTCGCGATGGTGCCCAAGCGCAATCTTGGTGGCGCCGATTTCGCGCGCCACACGATAGAGCACACCGCGACGCAGGCGCGAACACAGCGAACACATGGTCTTGCCTTCGGGGATCAGGCGCTTGACGGTCGAATACGTGTCCTGCACCTCGATGCGATAAGGCACACCCAGACCGTCGAGATAGGCCGGCAGGATGTGTTCGGGATAACCCGGATGCCGCTGATCGAGGTTGACGGCAAATAACTCAAAATCCACCGGCGCCTTTTCCCGCAGACGCATTAAGACGTCGAGCATCGCGTAGCTGTCCTTGCCGCCCGACAGGCAGACCATCACGCGGTCACCCGCCTCGATCATGGAAAAATCCGCGATCGCCGCGCCCACCAGACGGCGCAGGCGTTTGGCCAGCTTGTTCGATTCATAAACCTGTTTTTGTGCACGGACGGCACCGTCAGCCCCCGACCCAACTTGCAGTGGAAACGCAGCAGCGGCGCCGATCGCCTCACCGGAAACGCTAATATCGTGGGGATGGTTCATAAGGTAATACTCCTGCCGCCATCGACTGCGATCACCTGACCAGTGACATAAGGCGCAGCCGAAACCAGAAAATCGACCGCCTTGGCAATGTCATCGGGCTCACCGACCCGCTTGAGAACTGATTGATTCAGGATGCGCTGCCGCGACAACTCGTCACTCCATTCTTCGCCCTCGGGCCACATGATGGCGCCCGGCGCCACGCCGTTGACCCGTACCTCCGGGCCCAGTTCGCGCGCCAGCGAACGCGTCAGCGCCAGCAAGCCGCCCTTGGCCACGGTGTAGACGACATAATTCTTCATCGGGAATTCCGCATGGATGTCGACAATATTGACGATGCAACCGTGACGCTTGCGCAATTCGGGTGCCGCTGCCTGTGACAAAAACAATGGCGCCTTCAAATTAGTGCCAATCAGATCGTCCCAGGCTTGTTCGGTGATATCGCCTACCAGCGTCGGGAAAAAACTCGACGCATTGTTGACCAGCACATCGAGCCGACCGAATCGGCCGATCGTCGTTTTAACCAGTTCCTGCAGGCCAGCACCGTTGAGCAGATCGGCCTGCACCAGGGCCACCGAATCGGCACGCCGGGCATTTAAATCCGCCTGCAGGGCCCGCGCCTCGTCGACCGAGGCACGATGATGCACCATCACCTGTGCGCCGCGCGCATGCAACAGACGACAGATCGCCGCACCGACGCGTTTGGCGCCACCGGTAACCAAGACCACCTTGCCTTTTAGAGTTTCATCCATACTTGTCCACCGTACTTGTGAATTTTAGCCCATTCATGGAAGATCAAACGCTTGTTACCCGACCATCTCTCTCATCTTCCCGCCCCCACTGCGGACGCTGTTGAACATAGCGGGCGTCTGGGGGCGCTGATCCGCGGCAGCATCAACGACGCCGGCGGCTGGATCAGCTTCGCGCAATTCATGGATCTCGCCCTCTATGCACCGGGCCTAGGGTATTACAGCGCGGGGCTGCATAAATTCGGCAGCGCGGGCGACTTTGTTACCGCCCCCGAGCTTGGCTCGCTGTTCGCCACCACGCTGGCACGGCAGGCGGCGCAGATTCTACACAGCGGCATCGGCGACATCATCGAATACGGCGCCGGCAGCGGCCGCCTCGCGCGCGACCTGCTGCGGGCACTGGCCGAACTCGATTGCCTGCCGCAACGTTATTGCATACTCGAAACAAGCGCTGATCTGCGCGCGCGACAACAAATGTTGCTGGCGCGTGAAGCGCCGCAAATCGCCTCGCGTGTGACCTGGCTCGATCGCATGCCGGAGACGATCGAGGCCCTGGTGATTGCCAACGAAGTGCTCGACGCCATGCCCGCGCATCTGATCAGCGCACGCAGCGATGGCATCGATGAAATCGGTGTCAGCCTTGATGCCGCAGGTGGTTTTGCCTGGCAACCGCGCATGGCCGGCGGCGCACTGCTCGAAGCGGCGCAACGGCTGCCACTGGCGCCCGGTCTGACGAGTGAAGTGTCGCTCGCCGCGCGCGCCTTTGTGCAAACGCTGTCGACCTCACTGCGGCGCGGCGCCGCCATCCTCTTCGATTATGGTTTTCCGCAGCGCGAGTATTACCACCCGCAACGCAGCGCCGGCACCCTGATGTGCCATTATCGTCACCATGCGCACGCCGACCCGCTCTGTCTGGTCGGCCTGCAAGACATTACGACCCACGTCGATTTCAGCGCCGTCGCCGACGCCGCCATTGCCGGCGGCTGCGAAGTGTTCGGCTATACCGGCCAGGCGCAGTTTCTGATTAATTGCGGCATTACCGATCTGTTAGCCGCAACACCCGCCGACGACACCGCCGCCTATCTGCCGCTGGCCGCACAGGCGCAGACCCTGACGAGTCCGGCTGAAATGGGCGAGTTGTTCAAGGTGTTCGCCTTCGGCCGCGGCTTCGACGATGCACTCACCGGCTTTGTGCGCGGCGACCGCTGCCACGCGCTGTGAACCCGTCCGCAGCGAGGATACCCCTTATGCACTGGCTCAAAACTTATTCCAAAACAGGCGCTGCGGTTGGGGCTGCTAGGGCTGGCGGTATTTTTTATCGCACAAAAACTGCGCGGACCGGTGATCGAGGTCGGCGTCGTGCAGGAAGGCCCGATCGAGCAATCGATCATCGTCAGCGGGCGCGTGCAAGCCCCTAACCGCATCGAAATCGGCCCGGTGATCACCGGTCGCGTCGTCAGGGTATTGGTGGAAGAAGGCGCAGTCGTCGAGCCCGGCCAAGCCTTGATACAACTGGAATCCGCGGAACTGCAGGCGGCTCTCGCCTACGCCAGCGCCGCCGAAGCCGGTGCCGCGACGCGTGATGCGGGCATACGCGAACTGACCCAACCGCAGGCGGCCGACAATGTCGCGCAGGCCGAGGCACAATACAATTTTTCCGCAGCTGAATTGAAACGCTATCGCGAACTGCGCGACAAGGGCTTCATTAGTGATTCGCGGCTGCAGGAACGGGAACGGCAGCTGCACATCGCCAAAAGCCAGCTCGCCACCGCGCGCACTGGCGCACGTGTGCAAGACAGCAATGGCGTGCAGGCGCGTGAAGCTACCGTCAAACTGCAAGAAGCGCGTGCCGCACGCTACGACCGCGTGATTGAAATGGGCGACGGCACCATCGTCGCCGACGCGCCGCGCCAACCTTAGGCGGGTATCGCCATGCCGCGCCGCACCGCCGGACGCGCAGAGATGGCGTCGAACCAGCGTTTGACCTGCGGGTAATCGGCGGCCAGATCGAGCGGATGCCACTCATGTCGCGCTACCCAGGGATAGGTTGCGATGTCGGCAATCGAATATTCGCCGGCCAGATATTCAGCCTGCGCCAGATGCGCGTCGAGCACTGCATAAAGGCGCTTTTGTTCGGTCACATAACGATCAACCGCATACGGAATTTTTTCTTTCGCAAAGCGCACAAAATGATGCACCTGCCCGAACATCGGCCCGACCCCGCCCATTTGAAACATCAGCCATTGCAAGGCGTCATAACGTGCCGCGCCTGCGCTCGCCAGCAGGCGCGCGCTCTTGTCGGCGAGATAGAGCAGAATCGCGCCTGATTCCATCAATGACAAGGGCTGTCCGCCGGGTCCTTCATGGTCAACGATGGCGGGAATTTTTCCGTTCGGGTTGATCGCCAGATAAGCCGGTGCAAATTGCTCACCCGCGCCGATGTTCACGGGATGCACGCGATACGGCAGCGCGATCTCCTCGAGCATGATGGAAATCTTGCGCCCGTTCGGCGTCGCCCAGGTGTAAGATCAATCATGCAGCCCCCCTTGTATGCCTTCATATCCAGGCGATCACGCGCTCAGCGCACCGCCGATAACGCCGCCGCAATCGCCGCCTCACGCGCTGCAGCGACCGCCTCACGGATCTGCGCCGGATCTGTTTGCGCCCGCGCGATGGCACCGGCATCGACCGCCTGCGCCGCCGCCTGCGCCATGCGTAAGCGTTGCAAACCAACCGCTCCGGCATCCCACGCGATCACCGCCAGCCATTGCTGAAAACGGTGCGGCCGGCGCAGCGCATCGAGTGCCTGCAACAGCGACAACAAGCCCGCCGCATCCAGTCCGTCGGTAGCGGCAACAGGGCGCTGATGACGCGCCGCCAACAGCGCAAGATCCGCACACTCCTGCGGCACGCGCAAACGGCTGCAGAGTGCGGCCAGCGCCTCGGTATCGGCACGCATGGTGAGCAAGGCAAAGCGTTGCGCCAGATCGGCCGCGGCAGCAGCCGCGGTGTCGAGTACCCGCTGACGCCCCTGCAACGCCGCACCGGCCAGCGCATCGTCGAGCTCACGCAGAACAATTGATAGCGCACCGCAAGCCTCGAGTGCCGCCAACATGCAAGACGGCTGCGACTCCAGAAGTCCGCGCGAGAGTTCCTGCCAGACGCGCTCGGCGACCAGCGCATCGACCTCACCACGCACCACCATCTCGCGCATCAGGGCGAGGGTTTCCGGCGCAATGGCAAATTCAAATCGTGCGGCAAAACGCGCCACACGCAAAATACGCACGGGATCTTCGACAAACGCCGGCCCGACATGCCGGAACAGCCGTGCCTTGAGATCGGCCGCGCCGTTAAACGGGTCGATAAGCTGGCCCGCCTGATCGCGCGCCATGGCGTTGATGGTGAGATCGCGACGCGCCAGATCCTGCTCCAGCGTCACGTCAGGTGCGGCATGAAATTCAAACCCGTGATAACCGCGCGCGGTCTTGCGCTCGGTGCGCGCCAGCGCATATTCCTCGTGGGTATGTGGATGCAGGAAGACCGGGAAATCACGCCCCACTGCCTTGTAGCCCAGCGCGGTCATCGCCTCCGGGGTCGCACCGACCACCACGTAATCGCGATCCACCACCGGCAGACCGAGGAGCTCGTCACGCACTGCACCGCCGACGATATAGATTTCCATGGCCGCTCAGCGCCGCTCTTCGAATTGCGGCAGCACTTCGGTTTCAGCAGCTGCATCGGCGTACCAAGCACGCATCGACGACAGCGCCAGCAAGCGCTCCGCATAACACTGCGTATCAGTGCCCAGCGCCACCGCGTAGGTTTTGAAACGTGTCGCCACTGGCGCATACATGGCGTCGGCAATGCCAAAGGCGCCGAACAAAAACGGCCCGCCATAGCGTGACAAACAATCGCCCCACAGCGCTTCGATGCGTGCGATGTCACGCGCCACTTCGGGGGTGATGCCGGTGCCGGGAAAAGTACGGCGCACGTTCATCCACAGATTACTACGCAGCGCGGCAAACCCGGCGTGCATTTCCGCGCTCACCGCACGCGCCTGCGCGCGCGCCGCCACAGACGCCGGCCAGAGATTTTTTTCCGGATGACGTTCAGCCAGATATTCACAGATGGCCAGCGTATCCCACACCGTCACCGCACCATCATGCAATACCGGCACGCGGCCGGCGGGCGTATGTTGCCGTATCTTTGCGGCGTGACCGTCCTGATACAAGGGAATACGGATTTCCTCGAACGCCAGCCCCGCCTCTTTCATCAATAGCCATGGCCGCAGCGACCACGACGAATAGGCTTTGTTGCCGATGACGAGGCGGTATTGCGTCATGCCGATGGCGGCGCCTGGGTCGCACGACCGGCGTGGCCGCGGTAATTCTGGTAACGCCCGCGCGGGTTCGCATCACCGAACCACAGGGGGGCGGCCGCCTCAATCGAAACCGGCTTGATGCCGAAAGGAAACGGTGCGGCGCTGACATTGTCGATTTGCATCGAGGCGAGATTGTCGCGCGACATCAGCTTCACTGGCAGACACTCCAGCGCGAGGGCCTGCAAATAGGAGAGCGCATCGCCAAGTCCGATCACCGGACGCAGATGGCCACTGAGTGCGCCGCTCAATTTCACCAGTTCACGCAAGGTATAGACGCGCGGCCCGCAGAGATCGAAAGCGCAGCCGATGCTGGCGCGGCCATCGAAGGCCCGCACAAACGCTGCCGCCACATCTTCAACGTAGACCGGCTGAAAACGCGCCTCCGCTTTGGCCAGAAACATCACCGGCGTCAGCGCCTGCAATTTAGCGAACAGATTTAGAAAGTGATCGTCCGGCCCAAACACCACCGACGGCCGGAACAACGTCCACTCGAGCGTCGACGCCTGCACCAGCGCCTCGGCCGCGCCCTTGGATTGCTGATAGCGACTGGGGCCGTTGACGTCCGCACCCAGCGCACTCATGTGCAGGTAGCGCTTAACGCCGTTCGCCTCACAGGCGGCAATAATCTTGCGTGTCAATTCGACATGCGCCGCGGCAAACGCACCCTTACCGCGCCCGTCGTGCAATACGCCGACCAGGTTGATCACCGCACCGGCACCGCGTATGCAGTCGGCCAGCATGACGTCGTCGTGCACATCAGCGCGGATCACATCGACGGTCGGCAGCAAAATCAAATCCTTGGCGCGTTCGCGATCGCGTGCCGGCACGCGCACGCGCAGACCGCGTGCAGCGAGCAGATGAACAATATGCCGCCCGACAAAACCGCCGCCGCCAATCACACAAATATCGTTGAGTTCCATCGTTACCTCTCGCGCAAATGATTGTTGAATAACCGGCGTTTAGCCGCCAGGCTCCGCGGCGGGCTTTTCAGCAACCCGCGCGCGTGGCGCAATCACACCAATACGCTCTTTGAGCGAAATCACGGTCTGCCCGAACTGCTGGCTATAGTAGCTCGCATTACTCATGACTTTCTTGACGTAATCGCGGGTTTCATTAAACGGGATCGACTCGGCGTAAATCGCCGCCTCCATCGGTCCCTCGCTACGCCAGGCGCGTGCGCGCCCCGGTCCGGCATTGTAGGCCGCCGAGGCCAGCACCGGATGATTGTCGAGGGTGTCGAGCACATGCTTGAGGTACCAGGTGCCGAGGTTCAGATTGGTGTCGACTTGTGTGACCTTCGAGCCATGCCAGTCGGAAAGACCGACCTTGCGCGCCACCCAGCGCGCCGTGGCCGGCATCAGCTGCATCAAACCGCCTGCACCGGCGCTCGATTTAACGTCGGGAATGAAGCGGCTCTCCTGACGGATCAGCCCGTAGACCCAGGCTTCGTCAAGCTGCAGTTGCGTCACATAACCTTTCATGACGTCACGATAGGGCGCGAGATAGCGCATGCCGAAATCATGTGTTTCACGCGTGCGTTCGGCGGTGTTGATGGCGCGGTCGTAGATTTCGTTGCGGCGCGCAAACTCGGCGACCGCCAGCAACTGGCGGTCATCCAGCCCGCGCAGCGCCCAACTCCATTCGCGAGTGCCTTCGAAGCGCAGGTTCAACCGATAGAACACCAGCGCACGTTGCAGGGCGGGCATGCGCCCCAGGGTCTGCGCTTCATCCCGCGTCGGCTTGTAGAGCGCAACCGGTACAAACAGGCGCGCACCCATTTCCTCGGCGGCCAGCTGGCCGTAAAAATTATATTCGGCAGCCAGCGGCGTAAACAACGCCTGCGCCTCGGCAGTGCGCCCTTTGACCTTGAGCGCGCGCGCCTTCCAGTAACGCCAGGCCGGCTCCTGTGCCTCGACGGGAGACATCGCGTCTATAGCCGCCAGCACCTCAGGCCAGTAGAGCGCACGCAGCGCGGCACGCACCTTCCACGCCAGCTGCGCATCGCTCAAACGCCCCGCCTTTGCATACCAGGCCAGCGCATCGGGATCGAGACGTTGCGCCCCCTGATGGGCAATCAAACCCCACACGTAAGCGCGGTCGGCTTCACTGAACTGCTCACCCAGCTTATTCCAGTGCTGCGCGGCCAGCGACGGCGCGCTGCGCGCCAGACGCTGCACGGCAAACATCAGTGTTTCACGGCCGGCACGGGTTTTGAGTTGATGCGCCTTGTGCTCGATAAAGGCCTGCGGATTAACGGCGACCCGCGATAGCACCGCGCCATCGGGCCGTTCCTTGGCCGGCAGATATTCCGCAACCCGGCGCGCCACCCCGGTGTTGCCCAGCTCAAGCGCCAGACGGATACGCGCCCAAACGTCTGCCTCGGACAACAAACGGCGCTCGGCAAGCACCTCATACAGCGGCGCACAGGTCTCGGCTTGATCGCGGCCACTAAACCACAGCGCACGCGCTTTTTCCTGCGCCTCCGGGTTACCCGCGCGTACGCGGCTGCGCAAAGACAAACATAGCAGTTCAGGATCATCACCGACAAACTGTGGATATTCGGCATCGAACATTTCCCACTGTTGGCGGTTCGCCAGCAATTTAAGCCAGTCGGCGCGCAGACTGTTCACCACCGGACTATCCTTGACCCGCGCCAGCAGTGCTTGCACATCATCAGGGCTAGCCTGCTCAAGACGCAGCCGCAGCCGCCAGTAAGCGATATAGGGCTCCAGCGGATAATCAGCCAGCGACTTGGCGGCACGCTCGAAACGCCCCGCATCACCGGCGCGGAAGGCGTCTCGAGCAGCGAGAAAATCATCGTCCTGTGTCGCCGCCAATGCCGGCCCTGCGGCAATATGCACGCACAAAATCCACCAGCATGCCGCCGTCAACCGGCATAGCGTTAATTTGAAGGTCGTCATAGCGATAATTTTAGCGGCTTTGACAGGCCGCCGGATGAACATCCGTTCCCCACAACGGGATGGCGCACCATCGACCCGCACGCATCACGCTGCGGTTCGATTCAGTGCATCAAGCCTGCGACGTCCCGCGTCAAGCGCACTGGCGTGGCAGGCCTCACCCTCAAGCAAGAAACAACTGATAGGCGGGATTCGCCGACTCATCCACGTACTGGTAGCCGAGTTTCTGCAGAAACGTTTTGAAGGCCGCCTTCTCGCCCGGCGGCACCTGCATGCCGACCAGCACGCGGCCGTAATCGGCACCATGATTGCGGTAATGAAACAGACTGATATTCCAGCCGTCGCGCATGCTGTCGAGAAACTTGAGCAGTGCGCCCGGACGCTCCGGAAATTCGAAGCGATAAAGAATTTCATGCGCGATGCCCTGGGTGTGTCCGCCGACAAGGTGGCGCACATGCAAGCGTGCGAGTTCGTTATCACTCAGATCACGAGCGGTCAGCCCGTTGCGTTGCAGCGCGCGCACCAGCCGCGCGGTTTCGTTACGATCACGCACCTGCACGCCGACGAACACCTGCGCGGACTGCGCATCAGCGTAGCGATAATTGAATTCGGTGATGCTGCGCGCACCCAGTAAAGCGCAGAACTTGCGAAAGCTGCCGGATTTTTCCGGAATAGTGACGGCAAGAATGGCTTCGCGTTTTTCGCCGAGTTCGGCCTCTTCGGCGACAAAACGCAGACGGTCAAAATTAACGTTCGCACCGCTGGCAATCGCCACCAGCGTCTTGCCGCGCACACCTTTTTTCTCCACCCACGCCTTGGCACCGGCGATGGCCAGCGCACCGGCCGGCTCGAGCACCGCACGCGTATCCTCGAACACATCCTTGATCGCCGCACACATGGCAGCAGTGTCCACCAGCACCACTTCGTCGACAAACTGCCGGCACAAACGGAAGGTCTCCGCCCCCACCTGCTTGACCGCCACACCATCGGCAAACAAACCGACCTGATCAAGTCGCACGCGGCGGCCCGCCTTCAGCGATTGGCGCATGGCATCAGCGTCCACCGGTTCGACGCCAATCACCTTGATCGACGGCTGCAGGCGTTTTACATAGGCGGCAATGCCGGAGATCAGACCGCCACCACCGACCGGCACGAAGATCGCGTCGATCGGGCGCCGCGTCTGACGCAGAATTTCCATGCCAATAGTGCCCTGGCCGGCAATCACATCCGGGTCATCATAGGGGTGCACGAAGGTCAGGTCGCGCTTGACCGCAAGCGTTGTCGAAAACTGATAGGCCTCGTCGTACGAGTCCCCGTGCAACACCACCTCGGCACCGCGCGCCGCCACCGCCGTCACCTTGATCTGCGGCGTCGTCACCGGCATAACAATAGTGGCGCGACACTTGAGCTTCTGTGCCGCCAGCGCCACACCCTGCGCATGATTGCCGGCCGAGGCCGCGATCACACCGCGCGCCAGGTCCGCCGGCTTGAGCAGGGCCATCTTGTTATAAGCACCGCGCAACTTGAACGAAAACACCGACTGCATGTCTTCGCGCTTGAGCAGCAAGGTGTTGTTCATGCGCGCCGACAGGTTGGGCGCACGCTCCAGCGGCGACTCAATGGCAACGTCGTAAACCCGCGAGGTCAGGATGCGTTCAAGATAGTCGTTCTTCATGTTGCGGCCCGCCGTCAATAAAAATGGCAAAAGTGGATGCAAAGCGTAGCAGGAATATAGGCTCACCGCCAATTTTTATACCCCCCCTTACCCCGGGGTCTTATTTTCTCCATTTAGCGACTTATTCGCCCGAAAACTGCCTGCTGTGATTTACTAAAAGCGGCGCAGGAATTAATATCGCGCATCACCGGAATAACCGGGTGCCCAATTCAAAGGCCATCATGACCCAGGACGAACTCAAGCAGGCGGTGGCAAAAGAAGCGATCAAGCATGTCCCCGACGATTGCATCGTCGGCGTCGGCACCGGATCCACCGCCAATTATTTCATCGACGAACTCGGCAAAATCAAGCACCGCATTGAAGGCGCGGTGGCCAGCTCAGAGGCCTCCGCGCAGCGTCTGCGCAAACATGGTATCGAGGTGCATGATCTCAATAACGTAAAAGACCTGCCGGTATATGTCGACGGCGCCGACGAAATCACCCGCCACATGGCGATGATCAAGGGCGGCGGCGGCGCACTGACCCGCGAGAAAATCGTCGCCGCGGTGGCACGCCAGTTCATCTGCATCGCCGACGACAGCAAACTGGTCGATGTGCTGGGACGTTTTCCGCTGCCGGTTGAAGTGCTGCCGATGGCGCGCTCGTATGTCGCGCGCGAACTGGTCAAACTCGGCGGCCAGCCGGCGTGGCGCCAGGGCTTTACCACCGACAACGGCAACCTCATCCTCGACGTACACAACATGCAGATCCTCAATCCGCCGGAACTCGAGGCGGCGATCAATCAGATCACCGGGGTGGTCACTAACGGTTTGTTTGCCCGCCGTGGCGCCGATATTTTGCTGCTCGGCACCGCCAAAGGCGTCGAGACGCTCAAACGCGGCGCACGCTAATCAAATACGCAAACAAACCGCTGGCGCATTGCAGCGCGCAGCGGCGAACGCGTGATTTACAGAGTGGCTACGAGCTGCGGAGATTAAATTAGGTCCGGTGAAATCCAGGCTGTGAGCCGCGGTCGCGCCTCGGCGCCACGCAGCGACAACCAGACTACCGCGCCCTTCTTCACCGCCCATTGCGCAGGCGTACCCGCCAGCAGCAGGGCGGCCACCTCACCGATCGTCGGTTGATGTCCGACGGCGACCACATTGGCCCCGTGCGGCCAGCCGCAGGCGCGTAACAACTGGGCGGCCGACGCCGAGGTATCAAGGTCCGGCACGGTCTTGAATTGCCCGGCAAGCGCACGCGCGGTTTGCTGCGCACGCACCGCCGGACTCGCCATCACCACATAGTCTTCGGGCAAGCGAGCCGCCAGCCACGCCGCCATCCGTTCAGCCTGTTTGAGGCCTTTATCCGTCAACCGGCGCTGGCCATCGGGGTTGCCCATTTCGGCATCCGCGTGGCGCCACAGAATTAATTCCATGTTCGTGCGAAAACGCTAAAAGAATGGCTAGTTCGCCGGCGGCGGCACAAAACCCTGCGCCTGATCCGCCCCGCCGCCAAAGAAATGTTTGTCCATTTGCTGCACCAGATAATCGCGCGCCTTTTTATCGGCCAGATTGAGGCGGTTTTCGTTGACCAGCATCTTTTGCAATTCGAGCCATTGCTTCCAGGCTTCTTTCGAAACACTCTCGAACACTCGTTTGCCGGCCTCGCCGGGAAACGGCGGGAAATCCAGCCCTTCGGCTTCGCGCCCGAGTTTGACGCATTTAACGGTTCTGGCCATGTGGAATTGCTCCTGAATACAAGACGGTTCTAACGAGGGAGAGAGATTTTATCAGCAATGCGCGCGCACTCCGTGGCGCACGCTGATACACGGGTGATCCGAGCAGACGTGACGCCGCAGAAAAACTTACAAACGCTTGATCAAAATCTGGGAGCGCCGCTGATAGTTATATAAATTCTGACGCCGGCGCGGCAACGAGCTCACCGGTGCCGGCTGGAAGCCGCGCTCGATGAACCAGTGCGCGGTGCGCGTGGTCAGCACAAACAACCGTTTGATCTTGCGC
>Ga0209190_1001481_pt1 | contig 16332 bp, 18 predicted proteins | sample M_140205_XF_Meta_FD_187315 | JGI IMG/M metagenome (GOLD analysis project Ga0209190, IMG submission 187315) | Freshwater microbial communities from Lake Montjoie, Canada to study carbon cycling - M_140205_XF_MetaG (SPAdes) (version 2) | ecosystem: Environmental > Aquatic > Freshwater > Lake... | reverse complement strand
AAGAATAGACAAATGGATTAAATCAAGAAACTTAATACCAGGTTTTCAAAAGAGTAATTTAGAAGATAGGATTGATACTCAAAATAGATTAAATAAAACTAATCGTAAAACAAAAGTATTAAAGAAAATGAAGTTTGCCGATGCTGTAAAAGCAATGGACTTTTTAGTAAGACGTAAATTAAAGAATAAAGGTTATCAAGGTAATCAGTTTTTAACTTCGGTATTAGAAGATGGCAGACAAGAGAAATTAGCAACTGATATAAGATTAGCAATGAAAAAAGATATAGAAATAGTTTTAAAGACAAATAGATATGGCGATAACAATACTTAGTAAACCAACGGATGCATTATATTACGGGTATATTCCTTGTTATAATAATCAATGGTTCGTGGCTTACAGTCCACTATACACAAATGCTAACTTTAAATATTACATTGTAGTAACTGATATATTAAGTGGTTATAGTGTAACTGAGAAGTTTTTACCTAATCCAAGTGGCAAGCTTCAATTCGATGCTTCAAAGTTTAGTGAACTACTAATGACTAATTACATTCCAGTTAATGTTTATGGCTTTCAACAAAATACAAGTATTCGTAAGATACGAGTAAACATAGGTGAGATTTACGGTTCTACTTTACCAGGAACTATTTATACAGGAACTAATATTGATTACATTGTTTGGAATGGCAGTTTAGAAATGCTTACGTTTTCGCAATACAACAGTAAAAATTATACTTGGGATTTGAGTACAAATCCTAATCTTAATTATCCTGTATTGTTATCGGACTTAGCAGACGATTACACATTTAATAATAGAAGTAACTTTTTATATTGGATGGTTTTAGAAGGACAAACTGATTTACCTAAAATCTATTTAAGAACTTATAATGCTGCGGGATCTGTTTTAAATACTTATACGATTACAAACGGATATAATTCAACTGGAGCTTATCAAACTAACATGGTATGTATTGATGTCGGTAAGAAGGGCATAGATGGAATTAATGCAAGTTATTTAGTAGGGGTTGAATATTACGATATAATGGCTGAGATAAATTCTAATTTAGCTCCATTTAAAGTTAAAAGATATACAATTAAATGCAGTCCAAGATTTGATGTATTTACACTTCACTACTTATCAACTACAGGAGCTTATGAAACTTTGCATTGTAGCAAGGTATCGGAATTAAACTCAACTAAAACAAGTACAACTTTTAAACGTTCACCTTGGACCAATGTAAGCGATGTAATGACTTTAGATTATTCAGTAGCAGTTGAACAGCCAACTATTGTAAACGTTCAAAATGGACTTAAATTAAATAGCGACTGGGTAACGAAGGCAGAATTATTAAAGTATAAAGATTTATTTAGTTCGCCCGATGTTAAATTAGATTTGGGAACTGCTCAAGGTTATGCATCAGTAAAGGTAACTAATGGAACTTATGTATCTAAGAATAACGATAAGCTAAGAAACTTAACTTTTGATTTATTATTTACTCACGCTAACCAAAGACAAAAAGGATAATGAACGATATTAAGATTTTATTATATACGCAAGATGCAACTCCTATTGAATACGATGTTAGTTATATTGATGAGATTCCAATTAGCTTTAACTTTTTAATATCGGACATACGTAATCCTGATAAAAAGAATGCAAGTTTTTCAAAAACAATTACGTTTCCTGGAACTAAGGATATTAATAAATTCTTTGAGTTAATATGGAAATCAAACATTAGTTTAAATTATTTCAATCCTAATAAGAAATGTGACATATATTATTATGTTAATTCGGTACTTCAGTTTAAAGGGGATTTACAACTAATAAAAATTAACGTTGATGATTCAAGCGGTGAGGTTGTTTATGAATGTAGTTGTAAAGGAACTATCGGAAACGTATTTACTAAGATAGGTGACAAGTTATTATCGAATCCTGAAGATACCTCGTTTACTAATTGTTTAAATTTTACTACTTATAATCACGACCTATCTATTGGAAACGTAATTAATAGCTGGGCCACATCAATACAAGTAGCTGGTTCGCCTGTTGCATTTGCTTTGGGTAATGGATATGTATATCCTCTTATAGATTATGGTAATAAAATAATGCCAACTTGGGCCAATACAAGTCCAGTTGCTGAAAGAGATTTTGATGTTAAATACTTTAGACCCGCTATATATAAGAAAACTATATTAGATAAAATATTTGCGGATGCTGGATATTCTTATACATCAACATTTTTTAATTCAACATTTTACAAAAGTCAAATCATTCCAACAAGTGGGGATAAGTTTGAAAAAACACCTCAACAATTAATAGATAATCAATTCTATGTAGGTAGGTCAAGTAATTTTATAGTAGGGCCTTATAATGCTGCATTTATTCCAGCTTCAAGTTCGTGGATACAATACACAGGAGCAGATAAGACTATTAAATTTAACGCTACATCTTCGCCTTATAATAACGCTGCGGGTAAATACAATTCATCAACTGGTAAATTTACAAATACTTATTCTGCAATTAAATATGTCAATTATAATATTGAAACGGTTATAAATTTAGATTTAGATATATCATATACAGGTTCGGGTTCGCCAACTTATGTAGCATTTACCAGTTTAAGTAATAATAGAAAAATATTTTATAATATAAAAGTTAATAATATAGTTGTTGCTTCTGAAGAATTTGAATTTAATCCTTGGGTTGCTTTTGATCCTAATGCTTTTTATCCTTTAAGTATCGCAAATATAGAAAAAAAAATATCTTTACCAGCATTTGCTTTATATGGAGGTTTAGATGTTAAGGTTGATATTGGTTGGAACTTAATATTTTCTTTTTATGATAATAGTTATAATTATGTAGGAGCTTCTGCAGCTCAAGTAACAGCAAAAGTTAAAAGTGCAAAAACATATTTTTCAGGTAATTATGTAAATACAAATATTGATGAAGATGATGCTGTTGATTTAAATAAAGTATTACCGATTAATATCAAACAAATAGATTGGTTAATGTCGGAGTTTAAATTGCATAATCTTTACATGGTCCAGGATAAGGATAATGAATATAATTATTTTATTGAAGATAGGGAGAACTTTTATACTGGCTCAGTAGACTGGTCCGATAAAAGAGATTACTCAATGAAACGTGAAGTATTGCCAATAGGTGAATTAGATTTTTTAAGATATGAATTAGCTTACAAAGAAGATGCCGATTATTATAATAATAAGTATCAAAATGATTATAAAGAAAGTTTCGGTAAACACATTGAATATGTCGATAATGATTTTATTACTCAAACAAAAGATGTAAGTGTAATTTATTCGGGAACTCCAATAGTTGGTAACTATGTAAATGGATTAGTAATACCAAAAATTTATAAAGTTGAATCGGGAAATGTTAGTCCAATACAATCAAATATAAGGTCTCTTTATTATGCTGGTATGATTAACTTAAATTATGGCAGTTGGAAATTGTGGTATAATAATGGTCTTTACTCAGGAGCAGCTTTTACTACTTATCCATTTGCTGGAGATTGTGATAACCCTTACAACCCTACACTTACATTAAATTGGGATACTCCACACGAAGTTTATTATACTTATCCTCAAGCGACTTATACTAATAACAATTTATACAATAGGTTTTATTCTCGAATGATAAATCAGTTAACTGATAAAAGTTCAAAAATAGAAAAAAGATATTATAATTTAACAGCATATGATATTAAAAACTTTGATTTTAGAAATGTAATTTTTGACGATGGTTATTACATAGTAAATGCCATTAAGGATTATAACTTTATGAAACCACAAAGTACAATGGTTGAGTTATTAAAATTAACTGATTATTCGGTTTTTGTTGCTGATAATAATATTGGTTTTAATGGAGGTGATGGAGACGGTGATAATAAAGTTTTATCACAAATGCAAAATTTAAGTTCAGCAAATGGAAGTAATAATAACTTTGGTTATAATAGTAATATAGTAGGGGGTGATGCAAACTATATAGCTTCAGGAGCAAATAGCGTTACTTTAACAAACTCAAATAATGTAGTTATAGAATCATCAGTAAGTAATTTTACAGGGGTTAATTTATCAAGTACAAGCACAATAACAAGCGATGGGATTAACTTAGCGGATGCCATTACAATAGATAATTCAAGTGGTTCTTATTTAGCAAAAGTAAACGCAAGTCAATTAGTAAAGAAGTCAATAACCATAACAGCGGATTATACCATTGATGGGAGTTGTACTTTCTTTTATGTAAGTGCTGTAGCTGGCAATGTAAAGATAACTATTGATCCGACTTTATTTATTGATTATGAGTTTACATTTTTTAGAACTGATGCAACTGCTAACTCAGTAAAGTTATACGGGGTGGCATCGGAAACATTAAACGGGGTGGCTTTACCACAAACAATAATAACAGGTCAATATTCAATAATAACAATTAAATCAAACACAACTAACATCTTTATAATATAATTATGGCACAGGAAAAAATAGGTTTTGACATAACAGTCAATGGAGTAGAAAGAACAATAACATCTTTTAAAGATTTAAAAAAAGCAACAAAAGATTTAAGAGATGAGCAACTTGTTATGTCGGCAAAGTTTGGGGATACATCTGAACAAGCAAAAAAAGTTGGTCAAAAATTAGCTGATTTAAAAGATAAGGTTGAGGACTTAAATGATTCAACTAAAAGTTTAAAAGGTAGTGGAGTTGAGAAACTAACATCTTCTTTTAGATTATTAGGCGAAGGTATTGGAACTTTTGATTTTGATAAAATTAAATTAGGATTCAAAGGTGTTGGTGCTGCAATGAGTGCTATTCCAATATTTTTAATTATAGAAGGTTTAAAGTTATTATATGAAAATTTTGATAAAGTAAAAGAAGTTGTTGCAAAATTAATTCCAGCATTAAAAGAAACTGTTAGTATTAAAAATGAATTAAATAATGCAAGTTTAGAAGGTGCAAAGAATGCGGCAATAGAAAAAAATAATTTAGATAATTTATATAAAGCATCTACTGACCAAACAAAATCACTTGAAGAAAGAAAAAAAGCACAAATAGCATTACAAGATAGTTATCCATTAACATTTAAAAACTTTAGCGATGAACAATTTGCTTTAGGTTTAGCCAAAAAAGGGTATGACGATTTATCTAAAAGTATTCTTGATTCTTCTATGCTTAAAGCAAAACAATCTTTACTTGATAAACAAGCTGTTGAATTTGCAGAGGGTGAACAAAAAAGATTAAATGAAATTACTGAAGCAAAAGAAAAATTAACAAGTGCTTCAAAAAAAGCAAATGTTTCTATTGATATAGAAAGTAAAACAAGGCAAGTTTTAACATCTGATTATGAAAACCAACAGTCAGTAATTGATGATTTAATAAAAGCAAATTCAGCTGAAGCAGAAGCATTTAAGAAAAAGAATGCTGATATATTAGGAGATTTAGCACAGCATCAAGAGGGGTCAAATAAATTAGATGCTGAACAAGCAGCAGCAAAAGAAAAGGCAGATAAACTATTAGCAGATAAACTATTAAATAATAATAAAAATTATGGTAAAAAAGCTGCTGAAGATAAATTTGCAGATGAAAAAAGGTTATTAGCGGACATAGAAAATGCAAAAGAGCAATCATATATAAAAACTTTAAAAAGTGAACAAACACAAGCTATTGCAAAAGCACAATTTGAAAATGATAAATTAATAGAAGATATAAATTTAAGCACAGCAAGTAAAGCAACAAAAAATCAAGCATTAGTTCAAGCTGAAATAACTTTACAAGATAATATAGCACAAATACAAAAAGACTATAAAATTAAAAAAGATAAAGAAGATGAAGCAGCTGAAGTTAAAAGACAAGCCGATGCTGATAAAGCCATAGCAATAATTGAAGCAGATGAAAAGAAAAAAATAGCTTTACAATTATCAAACTTAGAAAGTGGTTATCAGTTAGAATTAGAAAAAGATAAAACTAAAAATAGTATAAAATTACAAAATGTTGAAAAAGGTTCTGAAGAAGAAAAAGCAATATTAGAAAATGCATATCAAGAAAAATTAATTAAAGAAAAAGCACATCTAGAAGAAATTTATAAAATTAATATAGCCAATGCTGAATTATTAGGATTAAATACTACTGACCTTACAAATAAATATTTACAAGAAAAAGAAGCTTTAGAAAATGCTGCGAGGGATAAAAAAACTGAAGCGGATAAAAAAGCTGAAGCAGATGAAAAAAATAGAAAATCTAAATTATATAAAGATATTTTAGAAGCAGCAAAACTTATAGGTGAAAGTACTTTATTAATTCAAAAAACTCAATCTGATTTATACTATACAAAAGAAACTCAAAAAAATAATAAACTTTATAGAGATAAATTAAAAAATGTAGTACAAGGTTCTAAAGAAGAAAAAGCAATATTAGAACAAAAAGCAAAAGATGAAAAAGATTTAGCAAGGCAACAATTTGAAACACAAAAAAAATTCAATAGAGCAAGTGCAATATTAAATGGTATCTTAGGTATAGGTGCTGTTTTTGCAACTCCCGATCCAACCCTTGGAATAATTCAAGCATTAAGAGTAGGAGCTTTAGCTATATCAACAGCAGCAAACGTTGCTGCAATAAATGCTACACAATTTGATGAGGGTGGAGCTTCAGGGGGTGCAATACCAGCAGCAACAGATGCACCAACAACAAGTCAAGCTCCAGCAATATATGGACCAGGTCAAGGGCAATCAACTACGTTTAGTGGTAATCAAAATAATAACTTTGCTCCTGTTAAAGCATACGTTGTAGAAACTGAAAACCGAAGCACTACAAATCGAGTAAACAAATTAGTATCGGAATCCACTTATGGATAAACAATATTTAAAATTTAAACATTATTAGATTATGGAATTACCAATTAAGAAAGCAATAATAGATGTCGAAGATTCAGAGATGGGTTTAAAAACAGTTAGTTTAGTAAGTGATCCAGCAATTCAAATAAATTGGATTAAGTTCAACAAACAATCTGAAATCAAGTTAGCAATTCAAAACGAAGACAAAAGAATTATATTTACTCCCGTACTTATACCAAATCAATTAATTTATCGGAATATAGCGGGTGAGGAATTTAACTTGATGTTCGATAAAGAAACGATTGAATTAGTAGAACAAAAATGGGTTAAAGATAATTTATCAAGTGCTGTAGATATTGAGCATTCAAGTAAATTAATAGATGGGGTTACATTTTTTGAATCAGTATTATTAAACAATGAAAGATTTGCAACAGCTAAAGGGTTCGAAGGATTGCCAGAGGGAACTTGGTTTTTAACTGGCAAAGTTGAATCGGATGACGTATGGACAAAAATTAAGTCGGGTGAAGTTAATGGCGTTTCGATTGATGGGTTATTTAAAACTGCTGAAGTAAAAAAAGTAACTATGTCTGACGAACAAATAATAAAAATAATAAACAATTTAAAAACTTTAAACATTATTTAATTATGGAAACAAATGTTATCTCAAAAATTAAAGACTTTATCATTACTAAATTAAGTGTTGATGAACGTGTGGCCTTAGAAGGTCTTAATCCAGTTGCTGAAAAACCTACAATGCCAACTGACGAAAAGAAACCAAGTACTGAGCAAACTCCTGAAGTTAAAATGAAAGAAGCTAAAACAGTTGATGGATTAGTATTTGCTTATGATGGCGAATTAGTTATCGGAACTGCAATAATGGACATTACAAGTGGCACAGCTACTCCAATAATGGATGGTGAATACACAATGGAAGATGGCAACATCGTAACTATTGCAAGTGGAGTAGTAGCTGAGATAGCAAGTAAAGCAGAAGAAGCTCCTGAGTTACCTGAAGTGGTTGAATCAGAATTAAAATATCCTAAAGAAATGGATACTAAAATGAGTGCAATGCAAGTTTCTTTAGAAAGTCAAATATCTAGTTTGAAAAAACAAGTTGTTTTACTTAACAAAGTAGTAAACGAGATTTTAAACACACCAATACAAAATGAAACTAAAGTTTCTAAAAGTTGGGAAGAATTAAGTCCTTTAGAAAAATTTAGACTAACAAAATAATTAATAATTAATAACAATTTAAAACTAAAAAAATATGGCAATTTCCGCTACAATCGTTGATATCAGGGGCCTCGCAGTAACGCCCATCATTGAAGAAATACTCTTCGCGAATGATACTGTAAACAAAAACTTAGTAAGTTTAGCAACTGACATTAAGAGTGATACCATCTTTACTGAGAATGATAACACAGCTACAATGGCGGCATACTCTTCAGGAGCTCCAACTTCGGCTGGTACTTTTGGAATAGTAGATACAGCTATCACTCCAACTAAAATAATGTACTACCAAGAATTTGACCCGAACACTTTACGTTCTTCACGTTTCAACAGAAGCATGAAGCCAGGTGCATGGGAAATTGAATCAAGTGAATTTGGTTCTGTAGTATTAAAGTCTTATGGTAATTTAATTGCTGAAGATTTACAAAATAAGTTTTGGAATGGTGCAACAAGTGCTACACGTACTGCGGTTGCTGCTTTAACTCCAGGAGTTGGTCAAGGTTCAGTAGGTGCTGCGGAACAAACTTTAGTAGCATCAGGTTCAGCTACATTAATTGATGGAGTCGCCACCCGTATGATATATAATGGGGGAAATTTAGGAACTCGTGTTAAAGTTGCTGGAACTACTTTAGATTCTAGTAATATCGCTACCGAAATGGCAAAAGTGTACAACGCAATCCCTGCTCGTGTTTTATTTGGAACTGTTAAACCTTATATCTATTGTCCTTACAACGTAAAGCAATTTATAAATGTTTATAACATTACTGCTACTTATCGTGATTTATTTGCGGTAACTAATTTAGGCCAACCGACTGAAGCTTATTTTTACAATGGAGTTCAATTACAATTTGTACCATTAGCAAGTAACGTTTTAATCGCAGCTCGCCCAGACTACATTTTTTGGTGTACTGATCTAACAAGTGATATTAATAAGTTTGAAGTTAACAAAATTGCTTTCAACAGAGAAGATATGTTTGTAAAAAACATCATGACAATCTTCGCACACGTTGTGAATCAAGCAATGAATGTTCTTTACGTAGGATAAATTTAATGGAGGGGCAACCCTCCTTATTATAAACAATTAAAATTATAAAAAAATGGCGTGTGTATTAACATCAGGTTATACCTTTCTCGGATGTAAAGGTGGAGCTGGAGGAATAAAAAAAGTTTATCTAACTGAATTTGAAAACAACTCAGGAACTGGTTATACTTTTACAGCAACTGCTGGATTAGTTACAGCTTATACTTTAGCAACAGGCAAGAAGTACCGGGTATATTCTCTCGATAAGGAGATGTCGAACATGACTAGTCCGGGAACTTATACTCCAGGTTCAGGAACTATTTCTTATGAGCCACAAATCGATTTCACTATTAAAAAATTAACTACTGCAGTTATTCAAGAAATTCACTTAGTTGCTCAAAATGTTTTAACTATGATGGTTGAAGATATTAACGGTGATTATTGGTTATTTGGTAAGGATCAAGGAATGGATTTATTAACTTGGAGTTTAGAAAGTGGAACAGCACTTACTGATTTTAACGGGCAAAAACTTTCTTTTAAAGGTAAGGAGATAGCACCAATTTACAAAGTAACAGGTACTTTAATTGCTAACTTAATAGTTTAATAAGTAACTTTTTAAAGTTTAGCTCAGGCCCGTAAGCTTGAGCTTTTTTTTTAAATAACAATTTTGTATATTTAAACATTATTAAAGTAGTGATAACAATAAACAAAAATACTTCGAATACAGTTGTTTTAACACTTACTGAAAAATGTTTGTTAAACAGTCCTTATTTTTTATTTGAGTTTAAAAACGTTTCAACAAATACAAAGCAATTTATTATTCCTATTGACAACAGTACACAAAAGGATAGGTTTAATCAATTTACAATAGTAGAAACAACAACACCAACAATCCCTCAAATCAAGTTGACAGTAGGGGATTATGAATATACAATTTACGAACAAGCTAGTAGCTCGAACACAAATCCAGCGGGATTAAATGTAGTGGAATTAGGTTATGCAACTTGTTATGATTTAACTACAGTTACCTTTGCTGAATACCAAGGTGGCACAACAACTAATAAAGTTTATAATGGCTAGAAAATTAGAAGTATATAATGACATAATTACTATTAAGATGGATGTTAACCAACTTCCGACTTATAAAATAGATACAGCTGGTGAGTTTGTTAAGTGGGGTAAAGATAATAACTTCCCAAAAGAATTATTAAATTCTTACAACAATCATCCTGAGCATGCTGCTATTGTAAAAGGTAAAGCACGTTATCTTAGCGGATTAAAAATAGTGCCAAGTCAAGATTTACCACAAGTTCAACAATTTTTAGCCAAGGCAAATAGATTTGATTCATGGTATGAATTAAGAAAAAAATGTGATTCCGATAAAGCAATTTATGGAGGTTTCGCATGTCAAGTAACTACAAATTTAATAGGGCAACCGATTGAGTTTTACCATTTAGATATGGGTAAGATAAGACTAAGTGCAGATAATTGCGGAGTTTGGTATAGTGAAGATTGGACTGCTAAAAGTTATCATTTAAAAAAGACTTACTTTCCATTTTATAAAGAAGGTTTTATAGGTGCTTCAATTTACTATTCTAAGGACTTTACACCGTCTTTAAATGAATTAGATGGACTTTACCCTTCACCCGATTATTCAAGCGTTCTATTAGACATTAATACCGATATTGAGATTAGCAACTTTTTTCACTCTTTAGTAAAGAATGGATTTAGTGCTGGTCATATTATAACTTTTTTCTCGGGTAAATTAACACCTGAAGTTAAAGAAGATATCAAAGAACGTTTTCAAGAGAAACATCAAGGCACTCAAAATGCTGGCAAAGTAGTTTTATCATTCACTAATCCCGATGGCAAAGGAGCAGAAGTTGTAAATGTAACTCCAACAGGTTTAGCGGACCAATACGAAGCGTTAAATAAACGTAACCAACAAAAGATAATAACAGGGCATAACGTGCCGGGAGTATTGTTTAAAATAAAAACTGAGGGTACTTTAGGCGATCGTAACGAATTAGATTTAGCACACGAATTATTTATTAACGAATATGCTAAGATTGAACAAGTAGCTTTTAATAAGTTTATTGATAAAATGTTTAAACTCAAAACTGGTTTAGATATTACATTTGAAGTAGAACAAGTTCAGCCAATAGGCAAAGAACTTCCATTAGAAAATCAAAATGTTATCAATGCTTTAAATGCTAGAGATCCTAATATTGTAACGAATTATATTATTGAAAAATATGGATTAAAGATTGAAGCTGCAGAAATTGGTTTACCAAGTGCAACTGTAATACAAGAAGAAATACAAGTCAACGAACACCTTAAAAACTTAACAGGCCGACAAAGACAAAATTTATTTAATATAGCCAACAAGTTAAAGAAAGGTGATTATACAGCGGACCAGGCATTAATAATGATTAAAACAGGATTTGGATTAAGTGATGCGGATGCTTTAACGTTCTTAGGAATAGCTCAGGATGAAATGAATAATGAGGTTGTAAAAGTTCAACAATCAGCTGATAAAGAAAAAAGATTTATCGAATGGGTAAAAGCAAATGCTGTAGATGTAGATGATGATGACGAAATTATAGACCTTGAATATGTAAACTTTAAAGATTCAAAACAAGTTTTAAGATTCGAATTATCAAAACAAAAATTATACACAACCAATAGATTACAATTATCAGTTACTGATTTACGAAATGCAATACTTAATCAATTTAAAGGTAACCCATTTGCGAAACCTGAAGAACTTGCTAAGGCATTAAATGTAGATATTGAAAAAATAAATACTGAAATAACTTGGTTAGAGAAAAAGAAACTAGGTAGCTTTTTAGATGGAATATTTACACCAACTGAAAAAGGTTTAGATAAAGATACTGAAGATTACGATACTGAAATTTACACTGTTTATAAATACGATAAAAGACCTGATGTAAGTGGTCCAAAAAGATTACCAACAACAAGAGAATTCTGTTTACAAATGATGATTGAAACAAGTGGAAGAGAAACTGTTGACGGTAAGAATGTAGCACGAAGATTAACCTATGAACAAATAGATGCTTTTACCAACGAATTTGGGGAATCAGCTTGGGATTTTCGTGGAGGATTTTATAATGATGGAACTGAAACAACTCCTTGGTGCCGCCATATTTGGGTAGGTGAAACAAGAATAAAACGTAAAAAGAAATAAACATGGCAACACTTTGGATAGGTCAAGATTATTTAATTAGACATTCGGTTATTGACGATAATACCGAGTACGATAAGATAACACCAGTTATTGAATTAGTACAAGATAAATACATACTTCCTTTATTGGGAACGAGTTTATACAATACGATTGAAACTCACATCTTAGCTTATATAAATTCATCAACTACTATTCCTGCAGCTTACAAAACATTAATAGATAACTACATTTTAAAAATGATGGTTCACTATATAATGTATGAAAGCTCACCAACTTTTAAATTCCGATATGCTAACAAAGGCATAATGACAAATAGTAGTGATAACGGGCAACCAATACCTACTAATGACATGGAATATTTAATGAATATTTGGAAAACAAATGGCGAGATGTACGGAGATAGAATGATAAAATATTTAAACTATAATAACTCTACTTATCCTACTTATAACACAAATACAGGAGCTGATATATTCCCTGAACGAAATGCTTACGATGTTGATATTTATTTAGGGACTAGAATTTTAGGTAAAAAAGATTATAGTAATATACAAGATAACCGAGATAATCCTATATGGCAATAAGAAAAAAAACAAAGAGTGAAATAAAAAAGTACATTAAAAAAAATAAAAAAAAAATAGATGCTTACATTAAACAAATTGGTAATTGCGATAGAAAGTTATGCATCTGCTCACAAGCAGATTAAGAGCTGGTTCTTTGGTGATCCTTGGGATGAATTAAATGGAGGGCAATCTATTCATTATCCTATGTTGTTCGGTACTTTGCAACCTAATCGAATTAGTGGAACGAGTGATGTAACTGTGATTAGATTTTATATTTGTGATAAAAGCAAGAAAGGATTAAGAAATCAACTTGAGGTCTTATCGGACTGCAAACAAATATGTTTAGATACTTTAATTTATTTTAAACAATATCAATTCGATGAAATAATTAAGATAAATACTGAAGCAACTTTAACTGATTTTGTAGATGCTTTTAACGATGAGGTGGCGGGATGGTTTTTTGATATAGAATTTAGTGCAATATTTGAATGGGATGCATGTAGTATTCCGATAACAAATCCAACAGTTCAATAATTAATAATTTAAAAATATAAATAAAATGGTAAGTAAACGTACAATAACAAGACCCGCAAACACTACAGCTTATTCAATAGGCGATGTATTGTCAGGCGATACAATAGTAATTCCGATAGCAATAGATGCTGATTTAGGTAATTCAGTAATTGTAAACAGTTCGATAATAAGTTCTAACCCAGCTTCGACACCTTCTTTGACTTTGAATTTTTATTCAGAATCATTTACAGTTGCTGCTGATAATGCTGCTTTCGTTCCGACTGCTGCAAATCAAAAAAACTTTTTAGGTAAAATTAAACATACTAATTGGGCGGCAACAACTAATGAGAAAACCTCAACTAATGATATTAGCAAACCTATTTGTGTAGTACCTACTTTAAGTGCTGCTCATATTTTTTGTGTAGTAACTTTAGAAAGTACATATACACCAACAAGTGCTGAACAAATTACAATCGTTTTAAACATAGTTCAATAATGGATATCAGTAAGTTTAATAGTTTTTATTATGAAGCGGCATTTTCTGCTTCTGCTACAGCTTACTTTAATCAAGTAACTAGTAATGGCGGAAGTTTAACAAATGCTGAAAAAACTTATATCAATACTTTTATTAGTGCTTTAGGAACTGATTTTGCTGAGTTTGATAGGTTGTGGATTCATGGATTAAGTAATTCAGTAGCTGCTAGAACAAGTTTAGCAAACCCAACTAGCACAATGATAACAGCGGTTAATTCGCCTACATTCACAGCAAGTCAAGGTTATACAGGAAATGATGTTAATTCTTATCTTGAATCTAATTTTAACCCATCAATAGGAACTAATAAATACACAAGAAATTCATGTAGTTTTGGAGTTTATTCTTTAACTAATACAAATGAATTGGCTATTGATATTGGATTATATGATGGTAATTTTTCTCAAATAAGATTAAGAGAAGGCGGTTTCACTTATATAAATATAAATGATGCTGGTGCAACACAATCTATTACTAATGCATCTTCAACTTCTTTATTTTCAGCGGTTAGAACTTCTTCAACTATAAATAATATTTATAGAGCTGGTTCTTTGCTTAATACTTATACTATATCAAGTACAGGGTTGCCAAATATTACTTTTTATATGTTAGCAAGACATAATAATTATGGTGGAGGGTCTTCTGATTTTTCATCAAGAAAAATTAGTGCTTCTTTTATGGGTAGTGGAATAATAAATCAAGCTACTTTTTATACAGCATTACAAGCATTAGGAACTTCAATAGGATGGGCAATTTAATTATGAATACATTTTATAAAATATCAAAATTAGATGCTAACAAGGTTGGCAGTTTTGAATACGAAGTAGGTTATGAATTTAATCCATTTTGTAGCGAACAAGTTGATGGAACTTATTTAGTGAGTATTGATTTAGTTGAGCAATTAAAAGATAACGAAAATATTAAAAAAGTTGATTGGACTAAATTAGAAGCAATTAATTCTACTCAAATAAATACTAAAATTACAAATATATAATGACACAATTTGACATTCTCTTATGGCTGGTCTCGGGTTTGATAGCCATCTTATCTTTTATCGGAGCATTAGGGGTTAATGCTTTGATGAAGATGAGCAAAGACCTCAACGAAATTAAAACTATGGTAATGGTCCAGGATGTTAAGCACGATAGTTTAGAACGCAGAGTTGAACAATTAGAAGATAAGCAATGAAAAAATATACTATCGAAGAAATAAAAGCACAATATTTATTAAACAAATACAAATGGTTTAGTGATATTAATTTTGTTGGCATACGTTCAAATGCTGATTTGCCTAATGTATTCGATGACTTATTCGGAGTAATTAATAATAATAAAATAGAATGGTTTACTTGTACTACTAATCCTGGTGTTCATTGGTTAAAAAACTTATTAAATCCAAAAGGAGCAGCATTGTTAAAGCCAGCTCAATACGTTGATACGTGGAAAATAGGAATGCACCAAGGAAAGTATGAAGCGTTTTGTCAAGTAAAGCCAGTAACTGTTTATCGAGATAAAAACTTAAATGATAAAGCAGAAGAAAATCAAACTTTAGACACAGGATTATTTGGTATCAATATACACAGAGCGAATGAAAAATCAATATCTACAATAATAGATAAATGGAGTGCTGGTTGTCAAGTGCTGAATAATCCCGCAGACTTTAAAAAGATTTTAACTTTGGCTAAGGAATCAAAGAAATTAAACTTTACTTATACTTTATTAAAAGAATTTTAAAATGGACCAGGTTTCTATTATTGGCATAGTAGTCGCCTTAATAGGCGTACTCAAAGGAAAGGATGTTTGGGATTACTTTAAAAGTAGAAACGAACTAAAAGCATCAGGTAATAACAAAGTAATTACAATTTACGAAGATCAAATTAACGAATTAAAAAAGAGAATAGAATTATTGGAGCAAAGGATTGAGATGTTAATCGAAAAACTACAAAGTAAGATTACTAAAAGCAGAGGAAAAAAAGAATGAAAAATTTTATAAAACAAATCTTATCAGATGAAACGGGAACGATTTCGAGTAAACGAGTATGTGGAATTATATGTACTATTATGTTATGCAGCACTCTTTTTGCTAATCAATTTACGCCAGAACATATAAAGCCATCGGATACCTTAGTTGAATGTGTAACAGCATTAGCATTTGGTTGTTTAGGATTAACCACGATTGATAAATTTAGTACAAGAAAATGAAAAAAATAAAAGAGAATAAAGTTTTAATAATATTTATTACATCAATAATTTTGTGGGTTTGTTTTTTTTCACAATGTGTTAATTAATATACCTGATAAGTTTGTCATGTTCAATAAATCAATTATTTTGTGCATAATAACATTATGTGTTCATTTACTAATTGTTTGGTTTCTTTATTCTCCTTACAACGAAATCGGTATAATTAAAAACTTTAG
>Ga0209190_1001477_pt1 | contig 16381 bp, 21 predicted proteins | sample M_140205_XF_Meta_FD_187315 | JGI IMG/M metagenome (GOLD analysis project Ga0209190, IMG submission 187315) | Freshwater microbial communities from Lake Montjoie, Canada to study carbon cycling - M_140205_XF_MetaG (SPAdes) (version 2) | ecosystem: Environmental > Aquatic > Freshwater > Lake... | reverse complement strand
AAACACGGCCGGATCCACCATGCCGCAGCCGCCCAACTCCACCCAGCGCCACTCGCCCTTGATCTTCATCTTCATATCAACCTCGGCGCTTGGCTCCGTGAATGGAAAGAAACTTGGACGCATTCTAACTTCTGCTTCCGGCCCAAAGCACGCGCGCGCGAATTGCCACAGCGCGGTCTTCAAGTCAACCATGGAAACATTTTTATCCACGCACAAACCTTCCACTTGATGGAACATGGAGAAGTGCGTGGCGTCATGCGTGTCTGGCCGATACACGCGCCCCACCGCCACGATCTTGAGCGGCGGCTTTTCTTTTTCCATGGTGCGAATCTGCACGGTGCTGGTTTGCGTGCGAAGCAATCTGCGAATACCGCCTTGCTCCGCCATATAAAAATTGTCCGTTCCCTCGCGCGCCGGATGCCCCTCTGGAATATTCAGCGCGGTGAAATTGTGCCACTCGTCCTCCACTTCAGGACCCTCGGCCACTCGAAATCCCATGCGCCCAAAAATATCAACGATGTCGGCGATGGTTCGCGTGAGCACGTGGCGCCGCCCAATGCCGGCGGGCAACCCTGGCTCCGTCATGTCAATCTCGGGAGCAGTGTCGGCGGCGCCGGCGGCTTTTTTTTGCGCGAAGGTGGCGTCCAACTTTTGCTTCATGGCGTTGAGCTGCTTGCCCAGCGCTGGCTTTTGATCTTTTGGCGCGGATCGAAGCGCCTCCATCAAGGCTCCAACACGACCCGAAGTTCCAAGCCATGCAATACGCCACGCCTCCAATTGCGCCGAGTTTGTCGCGGCGTTCAACGCCGCAAGCGCCTCTTGTTCATGTGTGTCGATAGATTCAAGCACGCGCAAAGTTTAGCGATTTTGCGCATGTCAAGCGTGATGCGTTTGCCAAGATCAACTCCCCTTCTTTTATAGCCATGCCCGTAGGCAATGTGCGCACACCATGCGAAAGACCAGGACACTTTTTTAGGAAAACAATATTGAATTCACTGGCGCGAAATCAACGGCGCGGCCCAACGCGCCAGCGCATAAAATTAAATCACTTTCACCAAAATTTTAGCTGCGGCAATTTGCGAAAGCGTGACCGGCTTTCGGCGCGCGGCGCGCACGACCAATGATGCGGCTTGCGAGCTCACGCTTTGCACCACCAAATTCACGCCAGGCATAAATCCACTGTCGGCCGCAAACTTTAAGAACGCACGATTCTGATCCTTGATCCGAACAATACACACACGCTCACGCGCGCGACATTTCGCCAATGGCTTGCTGCGCGCCTCAGAAACATTTCCAGCGGCATCAGGGATAGGATCGCCATGCGGATCCGTTGAAGGCCGTCCCAAAAAATGATCAAGCCGATCCAGAATGCGCGGAGACAACGCATGCTCCAGTCGTTCGGCCTCCTCGTGCACATCGGCCCAATCCAGTTTTAATATGCGCACTAAAAATGTTTCAATCACGCGGTGGCGACGCATCACATCGAGCGCGATCTTGTTGCCCTTGGCGGTCAACGCAATTCCGCTGTAGGGCTCGGCCTTCACCAAGCGCGCCAGTGAAAGCCGCTTGATCATGCTGGTGGCGGTGCCTTTGGTCACATCCAATTCCTGCGCCAAGCGCGCGACACCGGCTTCGCCACTGGGCGATTCCCGGCACAAAGCGTAGAGCGCCTTGATGTAATTTTCAACGGTTTCCGTGGCCATGAGATCGCATGCTAGCGAACGTCACGCCGTGGGCAACAGACGCATGCCCCACGCGACTCAATTTACGTTGGATTCCAAGAGCGCAGAAACTGTTTGAGAGCCAATTCAATTAAAGTTTGAGTAGTCAAACTTTTCTGCTAGACTCTTTCCAAGAACTGTTGCGCTTGCATTCGCCAACATTCACGCATATCGAACCCTTGCCGCCACACCATGATCACGCCTCGCCCAACTACATCCACCGCTTGGCGCACAAAGAGCAACGCTCATTCCTTGCCCGAGGCCTACGCCACAGTGCCCGTGCCCATGCACGGTTCGCGTTGGCGAAAATTATTCGCGTTCAGCGGTCCCGGACTCATGGTGGCCGTGGGATACATGGACCCCGGCAACTGGGCCACCGATCTCGCCGGCGGCGCTCAATTTGGATACACGTTGCTGAGCGTGGTGTTGATCTCCAACATCATGGCCATCTTGTTGCAGCACTTGTCGGTGAAATTAGGCGTGGTGGCCCAACGCGACTTGGCGCAGGCGTGCCGCGATCACTTCAGCCCGCCTGTTTCATTTTGCCTGTGGGTGCTTTGCGAAATCGCGATAGCCGCATGCGATCTCGCGGAAGTGATCGGCTCCGCCATCGCGCTCAATTTGCTGTTTGGAATTCCCCTGGTCTGGGGCGTGTGCATCACCGCGGTTGATGTGTTGATGATTCTGTTTCTGCAAACCAAAGGATGGCGCTATTTGGAGGCACTTGTTGCCGGACTTGTGTTTCTGATTGGATTTTGCTTTGTCTATGAAATCATCGCGTCGCGGCCCGATCTTCCAGAGTTGTTGCGCGGACTTATGCCCAGCACTCAAATCGTGGCCAACCCGGCCATGCTTTACATTTCAATTGGCATTCTTGGCGCCACGGTGATGCCGCACAATTTATATTTGCACTCCGCCATTGTGCAGACGCGGGATTATCCGCGCGATGACGCCGGCAAGTCGATGGCTATTCGCTACGCCACGGCCGATTCCACCATCGCCCTTCTGTTCGCATTTTTCATCAACGCAGCCATTCTTGTTCTTGCCGCGTCCACATTTCACAAATCTGGCCATCAAGATGTCGCAGAAATCCAGGACGCCTACCAATTGCTCACACCTGTGTTGGGCGCGTCGCTGGCAAGCACCGTGTTCGCCGTCGCGCTGCTTGCGTCTGGACAAAATTCCACGCTCACTGGAACGCTCGCGGGACAAGTGGTCATGGAGGGGTTTCTCAACATCCGCCTCACCCCGTGGTTGCGCCGCTTGATCACGCGGCTTATCGCCATTATTCCGGCGGTGATTGTCGCGGCCTTGTACGGCGCAAGTGGCGTGAATAAATTATTGATCCTGAGCCAAGTCATTTTGTCTTTGCAACTTTCGTTCGCGGTGGTGCCGTTGGTGTGGTTCACCAGCAGCAAACTGAAAATGGGTCGCTTCGCAAATTCACCCGCGCTGGCCAGCACGGCGTGGATTGTGACGGCGATCATTGTGGCGCTGAACGGCTACTTGCTCGTGCGGATTTGCACCGGCTGAATCCTGTTACGCCACGCGTGGGTACCCAACAAATACGCGTCATTGAAGCATAAAACGCTTGCGAATTTGTTCGCGTGCAAATCAGTTTTGGCTTGCGATTATTTGCGCCGCCAACCCAGTGCGCATTTATTGCATCACTTCAAGCTTGCGCAACTCAAAGTAGCACTTGGCGCAGGCGCGCACATCCACCAGCGCGTCGTGGTCGCCTTCAAATTGTTTCTTAAATAATATATGGTGCAACTCCTGAAGCTTGGGCCATTTGAAACCATAGTTGCCAACGATAGCGCAGAAGTCCGTTGAACCCTGCATGGTGCAGCCACGCGGTTTCTGCGCAACAACATTGTTCCGCCCCGCGCGCAAAAACTCGGCGCCCAAAATATTTTCGTCAAAGGACATGTTGTGCGCGAACAACTTGTCCGCGCTCGACATGTCGGCGGCGATTTCATCCAGCGCCACTTTCAAATCAACGCCGTCGCGCATGGCCCTGTCGGTGGTGATGCCATGAATGCGCGACACCACCTCTGGAATCACAAAACCATCCGGGCGAATGATGTGGTTGCTGGCCTTCAACTCATTCCCCTGCTTGTCCATGACAACCCATCCCAACTGCACCACGCGCGGCCAATTCAACAAGTCCGATGGCGGCGCCTTGTAGTTTTTAGGAACGCCGGTTGTCTCTGTGTCAAAAAATAAATACATGGGTTTCCTTTAATGTCGAAACGCGGCGCCCGCATCGCTTTCCACGCCGATCTCTTTCCGCAAATGCTCCAACTCCAAGCGCACCTGATCCGTGGGCTGCGCGCCGCGGGTCGCCATCCAGAATATGGGCACGGACAAAACGGCGATCAACACCGTGTCCATTGAATTTTTCAGATCGCCCGTTCCGCCAAAATCCTCGCTGCCAAACCATCCAACTCCAATCACCACCAGCGCGGTTGGAACCAGCCATGCAAGAGGCTTCCACGCGTTCACCACCGGCGGCTTGCCGCGCAATTTAGGAATGGCGTACGCAAAGAACACAATCACGCACAGCGCCGCAATCACCGGAATGTACGACCTCACTCCGCTCCAATACACGATCAACAAATTGGAGGCGAACGCAACGAACGCCATGAACAATCCGCCGGGCATTTGAAATGGCCGCCGCGACTTTGGCTCAATGCGCCGCAACACCACCACGCTCACAGGAACCGAAATCACATTCAGAAAATACGCCGCGGCGTTCAGGTTGGCCAACTCCGTCCACTTTGGATAGGCGAACACCACCACCGAACTCACAACCCACGAGAACATCAACGCCAACACGGGCACGCCCTGCTTGTTCAACTGCAATAAAATATTCCACGCGAAGCGCTGCTGCGCCGCCGCGTACACCACGCGCCCGGTGCTGCCCACGTACGCCAAGCAACTTCCACCGGGCGAAATCACCGCGTCGAAATACAGAACCTTCACCAACAACGGCAATCCAGCCGCCATCAGAATGGCCAAAAACGGCGCGTTTGCCTGCGGAATTGCAATGTTTTTCCAACCCCGCGCGTACTCGGTCGCGTCAAGGGCGCCAAGAAACGCAATCTGCACAATTAAATATAGAACCAGCGCGAACACGGTGGACATGAGAAACGCGAACGGAATATCTTTGGCTGGATTTTTCGCCTCGCCCGCCAAGTCGCCAATAATGCGGAATCCACACAGCGTGAACACGATGCCGCCCATGGACAGCGCCGCAAAAATACTTTGCACGCCGCCAGGCATGAAGCCCGCGCCATGTGATGTGAGATTGGCGCTGTCAAACTTGGTGAATATCAACACCAATCCAACGCTGGCGGGAATGGCGATCTTCCACCACGTGATGACGCTGTTCATGCGGATCAACCAGCGCACGCCAAAGAAATTCAGCACCGTAAAAAACGCGATCAACAAAACGGTGACCACTTGCCCCGTGTGGCTTAAGTTGGCTTCCTTGCCAACGGTCAACTCCGGAAAATACATGGCGCTGTAGGTCACAATGCTTGTGGCTTCAATGGACGGCGTGGTGACGTATGCGAAGAACAACAACCACATGTTGATGAGTGACATGCCACGCCCATGCGTGGCCGATGAAACTTGCGCGCTCGAACCCGACACAGGAAATGAACACGCGAGTTCCGCCAAGCAATACCCCATGATCAACATCAAGCCCGCGCCAACCACCCATGCCACCAACGCCGCGGGCCCGGCTTGCTTCACGGCTTCCATGGGCGCGTACAACCAACCAGAACCAACCACGCCGGAAATTCCCAGCGCCACAAGTCCCCACCGACCCACGTCTCGGCGCAAATGAGTGCTTGGTTGCGGCATGTTTCAATGGTAGCGAATGCGTGCTTGCGCTTTATAAATCGCTTCGCCTTCTACGAAACCAAGCATGCGTGATTCACAACGCGATGATCAACCGAAATGAAGGCCCATGCGCACACGCGAGTCAAACCGGCGCGGAGTTGAATAAAAAAACCGCCCCGACATTGAGTCGGGGCGGGATACAAACTTGATTATGCGGATTCACGACCAGATTAAACCCAGTCACTCAAACCCGTTCAGTGAAACTCACTCGCTCTTGGCTTCAGACGTGCCTTGCGCCTTCGCCGCATTCTTACCGTCCGCGATTTCCTTGCGCTTCTTCGCGGCAAACGCGGAGCGGCGGTTGGAAACTTTACGGCGATGACCAGCGCGGCCACTGACTTGGCTTCCGCTTTCGGAACCAACCAATTGAAGAATCACAAGCATGGTTGCATCGCCAATGCGGTGCTTGTCCAACTTGATGATGCGTGTGTAACCACCCGCACGATCCTTGTAACGCGGAGCCACGCGGGTGAGAATGTGCTCGATCAATCGAGGAGCCTTTCGCACTTCGCCGAAGCGGTTGAACTCGATTGAATCCACGGAAGGCAGCTCCCAATATTCACTGGTCTTGCGACTCTCTGGAACATTTGGATCCGCGATCCATGCAAAGACCTTGCGATCGGGCAACTTCATCAGCAACTGACGACGCGTTGTCAAAGACTTGGTCTTTGCCGTGGTGATCAGCTTCTCGATGAATGGTTGCACCATCTTGGCCTTTGGCAAAGTGGTTTCAATCTGTCCGTGTTCAAACAAACCTGCGGCAAGATTTCGAATCATCGCTCGGCGATGATCTTCCTTCAGACACAGTTGTTTTCCAGCTACTTTATGGCGCATTGCAAATTCCTCAATTCAAAACGGGGCAAGTCAAATCAAACAAATTAAGCGTGTGAATCACTCGTCGCTGGCTTGAAGCCTTCAGGCATAACCATGCCCAAGCCCAAACCTTCGTCTTCAAGTGACTTCTTCAATTCTCGCAGGCTGGTGCGGCCAAATGCCCGCAGACACAGCATGTCGTTTTCGGTTTTACGAACCAGTTCATGGACAAATTTAATCTTGGCGCTCTCAAGGCAATTGCTCACGCGAACCGTGAGGTCAAGCTCGGAGATTGGCATGTTGACCTTGCGGATCAACTCAAGTTCGGCGTCTGGCTCGTTGGCAATGCTGGTTGGAACAGTTTCTTCACCTTCATTGTCATACATGACAAACGGATTCAAGTGCTTGCGCAGAATCTTGGACGCCTCGACCAAAGCCATTTCTGGCGTGATGGTTCCGTTGGTCCAAATATCCAAAATCAAGCGGTCATAGTTTGTGCGTTGACCAACTCGAGTGTCCTCCACTCGGTAGCGCACGCGCAACACTGGACTAAAGATGGCGTCCACTGGAATCAATCCAATTTCTTGCTCATCAATCTTGGCCCATTGCTCGCTGGCTGGCAAATAGCCACGACCCTTCTCAACCGTGAATTCAGCGGCGAATTCCTTCTTTTCGGTGAGAGTGGCAAGCACAGTTTCTGGATTGTGAATTTGAATCGAAGCGTCAGCCTCGATCAGATCCGGCGTCACTTCGCCAGGACCCTCGGCCAGAAGCCGCATGGTCTTGGCGCCATCGCCCTCCATGCTGACAACCAACTTCTTGATATTCAGAATAATGTCTGTGACATCCTCATTCACGCCTGGAAGACTTGTGAACGCGTGCGTTACACCGGCGATTTTCACGCTGGTGATGGCCGCGCCTTCAAGACTGGACAGCAGAATGCGACGAAGACTATTTCCAATGGTGGTTCCAAAGCCGCGCTCAAATGGCTCGGCGGTGAAACGACCAAAGGTGGTTGTCAAACTCTTTTGTTCTACAGTGACATGTGACGGAAGCTCTAATCCGCGCCATCGAACGTGCATGGTGAATCTCCAAAGTTGCGGCAGAATCCTGAACAGGAAACTCTTGGACTCACGGCGAATGTTGAACTCTGCTGCAACAGTTCAACACGCCTTCTTGGCCAAGAGAAGTACGATTTGCAAACACTGAGTGAACGTGACCCGCTGAACAAAACACGGTCGGGCAGTATACGTGAAAAACCCTTCAAAATCAACGCTATTTACACGCGTCGCTTCTTGGGGGCGCGGCATCCGTTGTGCGGAATTGGCGTGTGATCTTCGATCGCGATCACCTTCAAGCCGTTGTGCGCCAGACCAGTCACGGCGCTTTCGCGGCCAGGACCTGGGCCCTTCACGCGAACTTCCACTTCACGCATGCCCAAACGCTTGACCTTGCCGGCCACCTTCTCGGCGGCGCGACTGGCGGCGAATGGAGTGCTCTTGCGAGCGCCCTTGAAACCAACGCTGCCGGCTGAATCCCATGCAAGGGTCTCACCGTTCACATCGGTCACAGTGACAATTGTGTTGTTGAAGGACGCGTTCACAACCACGATGCCCTTGACGATATTTTTGCGAACTTTTTTCTTACTTGCCATATGAATAATTCCTGTTCTTTACATTGCGCGACGGGATCAACCCTTCACGCCCTTCTTGCCGGCGACCGTTCGCTTCTTGCCCTTACGAGTGCGGGCGTTTGTACGAGTGCGTTGACCACGACAAGGCAAACCCTTGCGATGACGCTCGCCGCGGTAGCAGCGAATGTCCTTCAGACGTTGAATATCTTGCTGCATTTGACGACGAAGCGCGCCCTCCAGAATATAATTCTGATCGAGCAGCTGGCTGATGTTGGCCAGCTCCTTGTCATCAAGCGTGCTGGCTCGGCGGTCGCCATCGATGCCGGTCTTGGCAAGGATGTCTTTGGCGAACTTCGGGCCAATACCGTGGATGTATTGAAGAGCGAAAAGAATCTTCTTGCGCTCGGGAATGTCGATACCTGCTAGTCGTGGCATGGGGTGCTCCTTAAATTCAGTTTCAAATCAGCCTTGACGCTGCTTGAGTCGGGGGTTCTTCTTGTTGATGACGAAACGCTTGCCTTTGCGGACAACGATTTGGCAATCGCGGGTTCTTCGTTTAATGCTGCTGCGGACTTTCATAATTTCTCTTTCTTAGAAACGGTACACAATGCGTCCCTTGGTCATGTCGTAGGGACTCAGTTCGATAGTGACTTTGTCGCCGGGAAGAATGCGGATGAAAAACTTCCGCATCTTGCCACTGACGTAGGCGAGAATTTCTTTGTCGTTCTGCAAGCGCACCCTGAACATGGCGTCTGGCAGAGCTTCTGTGACTTCGGCGTCGAGTGTGATCTTGTCATCTTTGGCCATTTAGTTGGAGCCTTCTAAGATCGCGTTCGCCGGAACGGCCGTGAGAACGCGGGCACCGGTGTTGGTGACCACAATCGTGTGTTCAAAATGCGCTGATGCAAGACCGCTGGCGGTAACGACCGTCCAGTTGTCCGCAAGAATTCGTGTGGCCACGCCCAGCAAATGTCCATCGCGGTCGGTGGCGCAAACAGAACCATCGTTCATGGTCAACATTGGCTCAATGGCGATGGTCATGCCGGGAAGAAGCGTGAAGTCGCGGCGCTCCAGCAATGAACGGCTGACGCTGTTTGGCGCCTCGGGCCATTCATGCAGTGTGCGGCCAATTCCGTGGCCCATGAGATCTGTGACAACGCCAAATTTGGCTTCAATTGCCATGTTTTGCAAGCGTTCCGCGATTGTGCTCCAACGCACGCCGGGCTGCACCAAATCAATCGCCTCTTGCAACATGGCTTGCGTGTGCGCAACCATGGCGCGAATTTCTGGAGAAACATTTCCCACGCACACCGTCACGGCGGCGTCGGCGCACCACTCGCGGTAGCGTACGCCGCAATCAATCTTCACAACATCGCCGTCGCGAATCACGCGACTGCTTGGAATGCCGTGCACCACTTCATCGTTCACGCTAATGCAAGAGCTTGCTGGAAACGCCTCGCGTGTATCTGACTTGCCGTAGCCAACAAACGCGGCTTCGGCGCGGTTGGCGGCAATGACGCCGGCAATCACGCAATCCAAACTTGCGGTGGAAGTTCCAGCCACGCACGCGACAGTGGCCGCATGCAACGCGATGGCCGCAATGCGACCCGCCTCCGCCATGTGTTGAATTTCTTGCGCGGTGCGTGTTTCACTTGTGGCGCGACGAGTTGGTCGCAGATCGCGCGCGTCATCATTTGGACGCACGGCAACTGTTCCAGCGACAAGTTTAGACCACCATGCTGGCTTGGTCGTTGTGAATTGCGTTTCTGATTTGAATGCAGTGGTCATGATCGCGAACTCCTAATGCGCGGACCTTTGGAGTCACTGCCTTTGGACAGGAACCCCGAGTAGTTGCGCATCACCAAGTTTGCCTCAATACGCTGTACCAAATCAAGCCCCACGCTGACCACAATTAATAATCCTGTGCCGCCCAAGAATTGGCTCACATTGAATGGAATGCCCAATTGTTGGGTCACAAGCGTTGGAATGATGGCGATGACCGCCAAGAAACCCGCACCAACATAGGTAATTCGCTCCATGGTGCGCTCGAGATATTCGCTGGTCCAAGGGCCAGGGCGAATGCCCGGAACCATTGAGCCGTGGTCGCGCAGTTGCTTGGACATTTCATCTGGGCTGAATTGCACCGTGGTCCAGAAGTAACTGAAGAAATAAATCAGGGCGATTTCAGTGACAACATATGGATACGCGCCGTGCTGGAAATTTTCAGACAAGAAAGTTGAAATCCAAGAGATGACTCCGGTTGAACCCTCCGCTTGCGAGCGGGTGGAAAGCCATCCGAAGATCGCGGATGGAAACACCATCAAGCTGGATGCGAAGATGATTGGCATCACGCCCGCATGATTCAGACGCAGCGGCAAATATGTTTTCTGACCGCCGTACATTTGGCGACCAGTGGTGTGCTTGGCTTGTTGAATTGGAATGCGTCGTTGCGCAACTGTGATCACAATTGCGCCGGCGGTGACTAAAACAAATCCGCCCGCGAGCAAGAGCACGCCAACCAGACCCACTTTGCCTTCGGCGTCGCTGCTTTGGCGCGGATCGAAATTATGAACGACCCAGCCCACCGCGGCAGGCATGCGCGCCAGAATTCCTGCCGTTAAAATAATGCTGACGCCGTTGCCGATTCCGTATTTGTCAATTTGCTCGCCCAACCACATCAGGAACAAACTTCCAGCGGTGAGCGCGGAGAAACCCGCGACATAAAACACGATCAGGTTCGCGCCCGAATCAAAGTTTGGTTGCACGAGATTTGTTTGGCGCAAGTAACTCAGCCACATCCAACCTTGGAACACGCACAAACCAACCGCGGCGTAACGAGTCCACTCGGCGATTTTTTGTTGGCCACTGTTGCCTTCTTTTTTCAAATCGGCCAGCGCTGGCACCACGCTTTGCAGCAACTGAAAGATAATGCTGGCCGTGATGTACGGCATGATTCCCAAACCAAAGATGGTGCTTTGTTGCAAACTTCCGCCGGAGAAGATGCTGGCGAATTGCGCGATGCGGCCGAAACCCGTGGCGTTTTCGCTGGCCTTTGAAGCCGCTTGCGCAAGTTGGCTTTGATCAACTCCCACAAGTGGAATCCAGAATCCAATGCGATAAATAACCAACATGCCCAATGTAAAGAGCACGCGGTTTCGCAATTCTGCGACACGAAAGATGTTGATGAAAGCTTTAAACACGAAATGAATTGGCGATTACGCGGCAGTTGCCGCGGTTCCGCCTGCTTTCTCAATTTTGGTCTTGGCCGTGGCGCTGAACTTGGCGGCGTTCACGGTCAACTTCTTGGTGATCTCGCCGTGACCAAGCACCTTCAATGGCAACTTGTCATCACGAATCAAACGCTTAGCGGCCAACGCTGTGGCATCCACAGTGGCGCCGTTCTCAAAGTGCTTGTCCAAATCCTGAACGTTGATTTCACAGAACAACGAGCGGAAGCCCGTGTTGGAGAAACCGCGCTTTGGAAAGCGACGAGCGATTGGTGTTGAACCGCCGAGGTAACCGGGACGACTGGTCCAACCCGCGCGGCTCTTGGCGCCGTTATGTCCGCGACCGCTGGTGCCGCCCTTGCCGCTGCCTTCGCCGCGGCCAACGCGCATTCGCTTCTTGTGAGCGCCAACCTTTGCGGTGATGTCTTGAATCATCATGATGAAATTCCTTCTGTTCTTAAATTCAAATCCAAATTGCAATCAAAGTTCAATACACGAATACATACTTACTCCAACGCAGCAATTACGCCTGCGCTGGTGGTGGATCACCAGCCAAAGGTGCGCCGGCATCCGGTGCACGACCGCGACCACCGCCACTACCACCACGACCGCCGCCGCCGCTTCCGCCGCGACCGCCGCCACTACCACCACGGCCACCGCCACGACTATTGCGACGTTCGTCGCCAACAGTGTTGACTGGACCCTGCGCTTTTTGCGCGCCACGAGCCACTGGAATAGCGGCGCTACCACGAGTGATTGCGTCCTCCACTTCAGTGTTGCTGAGCGTGATTCCACGAAGCGCCTCGACCATTTCACGCGTGCGCAACTTGCCCAACGCGATCATGGTGGCCTTGATAAGATTCTTTGGATTGCTGCTGCCGAAACATTTGGTCAAGCAATCTTGCACACCGATCATGTCCAAGATGGATCGCACCGAGGCACCGGCGATAACGCCAGTTCCTGGAGCGGCTGGAACAAGGCGAACCTTGCTTGCGCCGTAACGACCTTCAACCATGTGGGGAATTGTGCGGCCCTGCATGTTGAACTTCTTTTGCTTGCGACGACTTTCCTTCTCCGCTTTTTCAACGGCGGATGGAACTTGCGTGCTCTTGGCGTAACCCACGCCCACGCCGCCTTGGCGATCACCAGAGACCACCATTGCCGCGAAAGAAAATCGACGTCCACCGGCCACTGTTGTGCTGGTTCGATAGACGCCCACTGTTGTGGTGTCAGCATCTCGAGAATCGTTGTTGAATCCGCTCATAATTAATTCCTATTGAAATCAGAACTGCAAGCCGCCCTCGCGGGCGCCTTCGGCAAGCGCCTTGACGCGGCCGTGAAAGAGGTATCCGTTGCGATCAAAGACCACCTTGGTCACGCCAGCTTTGGCGGCTCGTTCGGCCACGGTTTTTCCAATGTTTTTCGCTGAAGTCACTTTGCCCTTGGTGGCGGTTGGAGACTTTTCGCGATCGCTTGCGGCCACAAGAGTGCGGCCAGTTGAATCATCGATCACCTGCACATAGATGTGCTTGAGCGATCGGAACACGCTCATGCGTGGTCGCTCGGTGGTTCCAATGATTCGCTTGCGCAGGCCCATCTTTCGACGAGTGCGGCGCTTTAATTTCATGACTGCTGCGGATGGCATATTTATAATTCCTTTATTGATTAACTACCAAACGCCTTGCCCTGCTTGCGCTGGATCACTTCGTCGGTGTACTTGATGCCCTTGCCGTTATATGGCTCAGGCTTGCGGCAGGCGCGAACATCGCTGGCGAACGCGCCAACGGTTTGCTTGTTTGGACCAGAGACTTCGATCAGAGTTCCATTGATGGCCACGTTGAGATTTGCGGGAATGGCAACTTCGATCGCGTTTGCGAAACCAATCGCGAGCACAAGTTTCTTGCCTTGCACTTTGGCTCCCCAACCAACACCAACAATCTCCAACTTCTTCTCGTAGCCCTTCAGAACACCTTCAACCATTCCGTTGATCACGGAACGCGTGGTGCCCCAAAATGCGTTGTTGTTGCCAAGTGCAATTTGATCTTCAGGAACCTCGCACACAATCGACTTGTCGGCGTCGTTGTAGGTCACCTTCACTTCGGGGCGATGCGTCATTGAGAGCTTGCCCTTGGGACCTTGAAAATCAATGACGCGCGTTGACGCATTGATTTGCACCTTCACGCCGGCTGGCACAGATATTATTTTTCTTCCGATGCGACTCATGACGACTCCTTGAATTCTGAACTGAAGCAGTAAATGTTTTTAGCAGACAACGGCGACCACTTCGCCACCAACTTTGCTTTCGCGACAGCGACGATCGCTCATCACGCCAGAACTTGTGCTGACAATGGCGATGCCCAAACCTTGTTGTGGCTTTGGCAACGCGTCCGTTCCTGAATACACGCGACGACCGGTTTTGGAGACGCGATCGATTGCGTTGATCGCGCTCTCACCAGTTGGTGAATATTTCAGATCCACGCGAATCAAGCCGCCCCGGTTATCCGGAATGCGCTCAAATCCGCGAATAAATCCTTCTTCTTGCAGCACCTTGGCGACGCCGCAATTGAGTTTGTTGTCCAAGACCATGACTTGCTTGGCATGAATCGAAACTGCGTTTCGAATGCGGGTGAGCATGTCAGCGGTGAGATCGTGTAATGGCATATTGATTCCTTAAATTGTTCTGGCTTACCAAGACGCCTTACGCATGCCAGGCACCATGCCTTGCAATGCCAGTTCGCGCAACATGTGACGGCACACGCGGAACTTGCGATACACACTGCGCGCGCGGCCGGTGATTTCGCAACGGCTCATCTTGCGGGTGCTGAACTTCGGCTTCTTCTTCATTTTTACAAAGACTGCTTTACTTGCCATTGAATTTCCTTTGATCAGGCTTTCTTGTTGGACACTTCAGGGCGGGCGAACGGCATTCCAAGTTCGCTCAACATAAAGCGACTCATGGCAGGCGTGCTATTTTCAAACACCAAATTAATGTGCATACCAATGTTGTGGTTGACATTGGCCATGTTGATTTCCGGCCACACGGCTTGCTCGGAAAGACCCATGGCCCAACTGCCTCCGCCGTCGAAACTCTTGTCGTTCACGCCGCGAAAATCCTTGATACGCGGAATGGCGAGGTTGATCAATCGATCCAAGAAACCCCACATGCGGTCGCGGCGGATGGTGACCATGAACGCGCTGGGCGAGCCTTCGCGAACTTTGAAATTGGACACGGCCTTCTTGGCCTTGATCATGATGGGTTGCTGACCTGTGATCTTGCGATAGGTGTCGACCACGGTGTCGCGCAATTCAGGCTTGAGCTTTTGATTCTCAAGTCGCTTGCCCACGCCGGTGGAGACAATGATCTTGGCGAGCTTTGGAACCTGATGCTTGTTCTTAAGTTTGAACTCTTGCATCACTTTCGGAACCACTTCTTCCTTGAAGATCTTATGTAGACGAATTGTTTTTTCTGCGGCCATTGTGTTCTCTTTTCTTACGAATTACTTCTTCTTGGAAGATGTCTTGGTTGATGTCTTGGAAGCCGCGCGCAACGTGTGCAATTCTTTGCCACCCTTGACCGCGACGCGAGTCTTGCTGCCATCGGGTTTGGTTTCAAAGCGAACGCGTGTCGGCTTGCCGTCCACAACTGGACTGACATTGGACATATGAATTGGAGCCTCTTGCTTCAAAATTCCACCTTGAGGACGAGTCTGCGACTTCTTCAAGTGATGCGTGCGGATGTTGACACCCTTGACGATCACGCGATCTTCATCTGGAAGAACCGCAAGAATTTCTGCGACAGTTCCACGCTGATTTCCAGCGCGAACCATGACCATGTCACCTTTACGTACATGCTTTGGCATTACACCACCTCCGTTGCCAGCGAGACAATCTTCATGAAATTCTTCTCACGCAATTCACGCGCCACGGCGCCGAAAATGCGCGTGCCACGTGGATTGCCTTCTTCATCAATCAGCACACACGCATTGGAATCGAAGCGCACATAGCTGCCGTCATCGCGACGGGTTGGATACTTGGTGCGCACAATGACCGCGATGGCCTTGTCGCCGCTCTTCACGTCACCGGTTGGAATGGCTTTCTTAATAGCCACCATGACCTTGTCGCCCACGCCCATTGCAACGCGCGTGAACTTGCCGCGCGCGGTGCTGACACCCATGATGCCGATGACCATGGCCAACTTGGCGCCGGAATTATCTGTGACTTCGATCTTGGATTCTTTTTGAATCATGTTGAATTGCGGCGCGCTTTAGCGGGCCGTCTCCTCCATTGCTAAAAGTTTCACTGGCGCCTTTTGCACAACGCGAACAAGAATCCAGTTTTTGGTGCGGCTAATTGGGCGGCACTCGGCCACTTCAACGCGGTCACCAAGACCGCTTTCGTTTTTCTCGTCATGCACATGAAGAACGGTTCGCTTCTTCACATACTTTCCATACTTTGGATGCTTGGTCACAAAGTTCACAACCACGGTGCGGGTCTTGAGGCGCTTATCGCTTTCAACAACACCCACGCGGCGTGGACTTTTGAGCGGAATGGAAACAGCTGGTGTCTTATGACTCATGATTTCACCTCGGCCTTGCGGGAAGACTTCACTTTCGTTTTTGTTGGTGACTTAGTTTTGGTTGCTACCGCGCTATTGGTTGCACTCAAGCGCGCAATATCAGATGCGGCTCTTTTACTGCCAGTTCCTGTTCCGGCCTTTGCCTTGGTGTACGCCGATGGATTGACAACCTTTGGAAGCAACTTCTCGCGGCCTTCTTTGGAAAGACCACGGATCATTTTCTTGGCCGATGCTGGATTGGCGGCACGGGTGCGCGCGCCTTGCTCGGTCAACAAACGCGCGATGGTGTGGCGCAATGTTGGAAACTGGCTCACATTGGCCACCTTCTCGGTGACGGCTTGCGCGCGAAGATCAAAGATCTTGCGACGAGCTGATGTGATCTCGTCCTTGATTTGTTCCGACGTTAATTTTCTAATTTCATGAGCGTTCATTTTTATAACTCCAATCAAACGGCGATACGACGACCCACGAAGCGGCACTTCACGGGCATCTTGTGTGCGAT
>Ga0209190_1001475_pt1 | contig 16386 bp, 20 predicted proteins | sample M_140205_XF_Meta_FD_187315 | JGI IMG/M metagenome (GOLD analysis project Ga0209190, IMG submission 187315) | Freshwater microbial communities from Lake Montjoie, Canada to study carbon cycling - M_140205_XF_MetaG (SPAdes) (version 2) | ecosystem: Environmental > Aquatic > Freshwater > Lake... | reverse complement strand
TTTATATAAAAAAAACAATATAAAAATAAAAAAAAAAACAATATAAAAATGGAAAAAATAATAAAATTAATTGACGGTAATTTTGATGGAACTTCGGGAATATCATTAAATTTACCAAGTCCTGTAGAATGGTCAAGGACCACAACAGAGTATGACATTGCGATATATACCGATAGCATGGGATTTTTACAAGAAATAAATCCCGAAAAAATTAATTGTATTTGGTTATTAGAACCACCAGTAATTAATGGTGACCATCAAGCAAAGGCTGTTAGAGACCACCAAAATTTTAAATATATTTTTAGTTCCATAAAAGATTTAAACAACAGAATTGACAATTTTGTTTACATTCCAATTGGTGGAACATGGATGAGAGAAGAGGATATGGGTATTCATGAAAAATCAAAATCTATTAGCACAATTTTTTCATGGAAAACTTGGAATCATGGTCATAGATTAAGACATTCAATTTATGATATGTTTAAAGATAGTGGAAAAATTGATTTTTATGGTAGTGGTTGTGATAAACCTATAGATTTTAAAGTTGATGGTCTTAAAGATTACAGATTTTCTGTGGTAATTGAAAATTCAATTGAGTCGGATTATTTTACTGAAAAACTATTAGATTGTTTTTTAACTGGCACAATTCCAATTTATTGGGGCACCAAAAACATTGAAAATTATTTTGATACTAATGGTGTTATTTTTATTAACGATGAAAATGAATTATCAACAATTATTGACACTTTAGATGTAGAATTATATAACTCTAAAATTAATTCAATCCAAAGTAATTTTGAATCCGCTAAAAAATATATTCACCCTGAAAAAATAATCCAAACTTATTTAAATGAAAATGTATAATAATATTGTTATAACAGGGGCGAATAGTCCTTATTTTGAATCATTACTAACTCTAATTAATAGTATCCATAAAGATAGTTTTGAGTTAGTAGATATGATTGTGGTTTATGATTTTGGTTTAGACCAAACAGAAATTAATCGATTAAAATCGTTAAAAAAAATAATGATTGTTGATATCGTAAAAGATTTTCAAATCTATGAAGGAATATCATCAATAAAAACAAAATGTCATTTTTTAAAAATGTATACTTTGTTTCATTCTATGAGTTTATCTAAAAATGTTTTATGGTTAGATGCTGGTGCTTGTGCCTTAAGAAGTTTGGAACCAATTTTTAATGTTATTGAATCTGAGGATATCTTTTTAGTTGGTGATAGTCACTTAAATAAAAATTATACACACAAGAGATGTGTTGAGGTAATGAACGCAACAGAAGAAGAACTAATGGATAATCAACTTTGGTCAGGATTAGTTGGGTTTAAAAGTGATGGTAAATACAGTCGTATTATCACCGAAGGTTGGAATTATTCTCAAATTGAAGGTTGTGTTGATGGGTTTGAAGATAATCATAGACACGACCAAAGTGTATTATCAATCCTATCATCAAGATATAATTGTCCGACCCAAGATATTGATATTTTTGGATATTGGACGGATTCAAGTAGAAACTTAGAAGGTGCAAAATCTATTGGTTCTGTAATTTTTGCGCATAGACGAGGATATGATGATAAATCAAAATTAATGTTTAAAGATTAAAACAAGTGAATGTTATATCAACAGATATACACGGAGGTCTTGGTAATACAATGTTTCAAGTTGCTACAGGGTATTCTACCTCAATAAACGAGAACTCAGATTTTATTGTTGATGAAACAAAACATTATAATGGTCACCATCCATTAATCACATATAAAAACACAATATTTCAAAAAGTAAAATTTTCAAATACTGAAGTACCGTACGAAGTTTATAATGTGGGTAGTTTTCATTACTGTGAAATACCTACGTTTGGTAAAAGTGTAAAATTATCAGGGTTTTTTCAAAGTGATAAATATTTTAAAAAAAACCGAGAAGAAATTTTATCTTTGTTTGAACCAAATGATGAAATTAAAAATAAGTTACAATCTATGTATGGAGAAATATTAAAAAATAAAACTTGTTCTATACATGTAAGACGAGGTGATTATCTTCATTTAGAAGATTACCATCCAATTTTACCGCATGATTACTATCAAAAATCATATGAAATAATTGGTTCTAAATCAGTTTATTTAATATTTTCAGATGATATAGAATATTGTAAAACACAGTTTGAATATATTGAAAATAAAATTTTTATTACTGGCTTGTCCGACTATGAAGAATTATATTTGATGTCATTCTGTGATAATAATATTATTGCAAATAGTAGTTTTAGTTGGTGGGGGGCTTGGTTAAATAAAAAAGAAAATATTGTAATATCGCCAAAAAAATGGTTTGGTCCGACATTACAATCATATATTATAGATGACCTTTATCCTGAAAATTGGGTTATTATATAAACATAAAAAAAATATAAAGATATGAAATTAAATGAAATACCAAAATTTGTTCTAAATTTAGAAAAACGTATTGACAGATTAGAACACATCCAAAAAGAAATGTCATACATTGGGTGGGATTATGAATTATTCAAAGCTGTTGATACAGGTAGTCATGTAGGATGTACGTTATCTCATATTGCAATCATAGATATTGCAATTGAAAGAGATTATGAATATGTTATGGTTATAGAAGATGATTGTTCATTTATGCCATACGCAAAATCATTTATTGAAAAATTGGAGGTTGAGTTAGAAAATACTAAATTTGGTATTTTAAATTTATCCCCAACACATAATAGACCTGTTGATGTTAGTAAAAACCATAAATTGTTAATTGATATTACTAATTTTCCACCCAAAGAAGAAAGACATAGAGGTGTGTTTGCAACAAATATGATTGTGTATCATAAATCAATATTTAATGATGTTAAACAAATTATGACCGATAATTTACAAGGTTATTACGCAATTGATGAGTACATTTATAATAATATAACAACAAAAAAACAAAGTTACTGTCCAATATTACCAATAGCACCACAAAAAAGTGATTTTTCAGATGTTACACAATGTTCTCACGGTAATTTTTATATGCAAACATACAATTGGAACGGATATTCACCATACAAAATTCCAAACGAATTTTTAGATTATGAACGTAATCAAATAACTAAACAAAACAACGAACATAAAGAATTTAAATATGAAAACTAAAATTATTACCGCAATTTATTCTAATTTACATGGAACTGATTTAGGAGGAAGACCTAGTAGATATGGTCATTATTGTTGGAGTTTATTATCATTATTAAAAATGACTGACGCTGATTTTTTATGTTATACATCTGATAGTGAGCACAATGGATTGGTTAATTTTTTTTATAATGAACATAATATAAATCCTGAAAAAATCAAATTTGTTAAATTTGATTTAAAACAAAACGAATTTTCTGAGTTGATTGGTCAATACAAAGACTATGAAGGAATTAAAAAAGGTGATAGATGTATTGAAATACAATACATGAAGTTTATTTGGTTATCAATGGAAGATATGTCTTACGACAATTATTATTGGGTTGATGCTGGTTTGTCCCATTGTGGTTTAATACCAAATAAGTATTTGGCAAAAACAGGTATTCATAATAGTCAGTATTATGAAAGTTCTTTGTTTAATAATACATTTTTGAAAAATTTAATTTCTAAAAGTGGGGATAAAATAATCATTATTTCAAAAGAAAACTCAAGAAATTATTGGTCAGGTACTGTCAATCCATCACATTTTAATGAACATGATATTTCTAGACACATTATTGGTGGTTTTTTTGGTGGAAAAAAAGAACTATTAAACGAGATAATCACACTTTTTAGAAAATATGTTTATCAAGTTACTGAATACGATAAAAGACTATATCACGAAGAAGACATAATGACATTAATGTATAGAAACCATCCCGATTTATTTGTTACATTAGAATTTGATATTTGGTGGCATGAAGATGAAAGAGTTGCAGGTACAGATATGGTTGAACTTACAAGAGTAAATAAAAGTTTTTATAAAATACTTGAAGAGTTAAATTAAATGAATCTTGTATCATTCAAAGAAATAACGGATAAACTTAATCTATTTTCAGTTGATTCAAATCAACGAGAAATAAATGTTTATGAATTAAAAAATGTAATTCCAATTGGAGAATCGTTATTTTATCCAAATATTTTTTTTATTTCAAACAAAACAAATCAAATAGTTAATCCTATTCAAGAGACCACAATGTCTTTAAAAAGAATTTCAAAAGATATTAAATTTGGTGAGGAAAAAACACCTAAAAATTTTGAGTCAGAAAGTTTATTCTACTTCATTTATAATACCGATAATTATTTTCATTTTGTTTATGACACATTACCATATTTGATAAGTTTTATGGAAATGAAAAAAACAAAACCAAATTTAAAATTATTAATGAATTATCCAAATCCCAATAAAAAAGAACATTATAGATTTGTTTCTGAGTTTTTAGATATATTGGAAATTACAGATAATGATATTAAAATAATAGATGAAGATACTGAGTATTCATCAATTTTAGTATCAACATCATACACACACGATTTTGATTCTAATTTACCCCCAAGAAATGAAATTTATGATTTATATTGTGAAATTGTTAAGAGAGTGAGTAAAGATATTAATCAAGAAAATTTACCTAAGAAAATTTATATTTCACGAAGGAGTTGGGTACACGGTGATTTCAGTAATATAGGTACAAACTACACAACTAAACGTAAATTAGTCAACGAAGATTCTTTGGTTGATTTTTTAGTTAAAAATGGTTTTACAGAGGTATTCACAGAAAACATGACAACTACAGAAAAAATACTTTTATTTGCCAATGTCGAAGAAGTTGTTGGTGCTATAGGTGGTGGTATTTGTAATGTTTTATTTTCCAAAAAAAGTTGTAATTTAACAGCCATAATATCTCCATTTTTTTTAGATATAAATAAACGTTTTTTATATTCATTAAATAAAGTTAATTTAAACTTATTTGATAAAACATCACACACTGAAAATAGTGAGTTTAAAACATATATGAGAGTAAAGATTGGTAATATTGTTGGGGAGATAACCAAAGTGGAAAATGATTGTCTAACTATTTCATATAGTGATATTATGTTAACCGCTTGGAATAATGATACCAAATATTTGAGTAAACAGGTTAATTCAAAAGATTGTATTAAATTAGATGGTGGGTTAAATTCGCCGTGGGAAATAAATTTAGATAGTTTTAAAACTAATTTTTAATAATAAAATGATGAAGGTTGCGTTATTAATTTCAGGTTATCTTAGAAATTACCAAGAAAATATTAATTTTATAAAAAAAGAGATTATTGGTAAATTTGTAAACGTTGATGTTTATCTTCACATAACTAATAATGAAAATTTAGAGGATAAATATTTTAATCAAATTAGTGAATCTGATTTAAATCATATCAAAAATCTTTTAAATCCTATTACAACTATTGTTGAAGATAATATCTTTTACGATGAGAATAAAAAAATTAACAATCTAATAAATCATTGGTCAAAACTTTATAAGTTAAATGAAATAAGAAAAATAAATGAGGATTTGTCGGGAAAAGAATATGATTTAGTAATAAGACTTAGACCTGATTTATTAATTAAGTCCACCAATTTTTTTAATTTTGAAAAAGATTCTTTGTTTATTCCTGACGATAGTAAAATAGACAAATTAAAGTTAGAAACCCCAACGGACAATTATATTTGTGATGCGTTTGCTTTTGGAAGTTCCAAAATAATGAACAATTATTTTAACATTTATAACAACATTCAGAATTTAATTAATTTATTCGGTACTTGTCCTGAAACATTACTTTATGAGTATTTGAATTCAAATAAAATTAACTATACGTTGTTTAATTTAGATTATAGTTTTATTTTATCAAAATGTAATGTTTTTGCCATTTGTGGTGACTCTGGTTCGGGAAAATCTATATTAAGTAATTTATTAAAAATTTCTTTTACGAATTCGTTTTTGTTAGAATGTGATAGATATCACAAATGGGAAAGAACAAATAACAACTGGAAAACTTATACTCATTTAAATCCAAATGCAAATCATATTACCAAAATGAGTGAGGACATTTTTAATTTAAAAGTTGGAAATGAAATTTACCAAGTTGATTATGACCATTCAACAGGAAAATTTACAGAAAAAAAACCAATTTCACCATCAAACAATTTAATTGTTTGTGGACTTCATAGTTTATTTAGCCAATCTGAAAACAATCTCTATGATTTAAAAATTTATATGGATACGGATGATTTATTAAAAAAGAAGTGGAAAATATCACGTGATGTTAAAGAGCGAGGATATACTCCTGACCAAGTTTTATCTAATATAAAAAATAGAGAATCTGATTTTAGACAATTTATATTACCTCAAAAAGACAATTCTGATGTTATAATAAAATTTTTCACAATTGATGATATTGACTTACAAAATTTGGACGATAACCCTAAATTAAGTTTAGAACTATTAATTGATAAATCATTTAATATTAAACATATATTAAAAAAATTATCCGACAATAAAATTGAATTTGATTTACAAGACGAAAATAGATTTAACAAGATAACATTCTTAAATTATAAAAAATTAATCTTTTTTGATATAAATAATGATTACACTTTTTATGACTATATATTATATTTTATATTGAATCTTAACTATAATGGTTAAACTCAACAAATATAAAATATAATAATGAAAAAAATATTAGAACTATCTAAATCTGTATCAAAACATTGTGTCGGTTTTGAAGGAAATGTTTCTTCTAAGTATAAAAATGGTTTAATTATTAAAGCAAGTGGGACAAAATTAGAATCTCTCACAAAAAAAGAGTTAGTATTTTTTGATTTTAAAGGTAATCAATTAAACAATTTTAAAAAAAGAGGTAGTATGGAATTAAATTTTCACATTTACCTATTGGGTTTTGATAACATTAATTATGTTTCTCACACACATCCATCAAACACAGTTAAAATTTTATGTAGTGAATTAGGTAAAACATTTGCACAAAACAGATTGTTTCCTGACCAAGTTATTTTTAATGGTACTAAATCTTGTTTTGTTCCATACGCCAAACCTGGCGAAGAATTAACAAATGTAATTAAAGATAGTGTTAATCTTTTTATTAAAAAAGAAAAATATTTTCCTAAATTAATTTTACTACAAAATCATGGTATTATTTGTTGTGGTGAGACAATTCAAGAATGTGTTATGTCTACAGATATTTGTGAAAAATCTGCAGAAATTTTTATTGGTAGTCATATTTTAGGTAATACGCATTTTTTGAATGAAACTGAAGTTAATAATTTAATTACCGATAAAAAAGAAATTTATAGACAAAACCTTATTAAGCAAAATGGAAATAAATAAAACAAGAGTCATTTATGTTGATATAGATGAAACAATCTGTGAAACACCAGAACCCAGAAACTACCACAACGCCAAACCTATCAAAGAAAATATTGATAAAATTAATAGATTATATGATGATGGGAATACAATTGTATATTGGACAGCTCGTGGTAGTCGTACACAAATAAATTGGTATGATTTAACAAAAAAACAACTTAATGAGTGGGGAGCTAAACACCACGAATTAAATGTTACAAAACCTTATTACGATTTATTCATTGATGATAAAACACTTAGAATTGAAGAAATATGAAATTAATTTCACATAGAGGTAATATGATTGGGCCTAATCCAAGTAGAGAAAATTCACCATCATATATTGATACTGCAATTTCCGCGGGTTATGATGTTGAGGTGGATATTAACTATTTGGACAATAAGTTTTTTTTAGGACACGACACTCCTGATTATGAAATCTCGGAAATTTGGATGGAAAAAAGAAAACATAAAATATGGTTTCATTGTAAAAATTTAGACGCAGCGTCAAGATTATGTGAATTACAGAAAAACTATGAAACACCATACATGTTTTTTTGTCACACATCAGATAATTTTGTGTTGACAAGTACTAACCATATTTGGGTTCATAATTTAGAACTTAACTTAAATGATAAATGTATAATTCCGTTATTAAGTGATACTGACCTTATATTTACTACAACAAAAAAAATATACGCAATTTGTACTGATTATATAAATTTATCTAAATCCATATATTTAATAGTATGATAAGTATTGTTACAGGCACATTAGAACGATTAGACTTATTACCGGATTTAATTAAAAATACCGTTGATTCACACGAAAAATTAGAATTAGTATTAGTTGATGGTGGAGAATTAAATAATTCAACATCTGCATATATAAAACAATTAAACCACCCAAGGATAAAGTTAATTGAGGTTGGTGGAAGAAGTAGTTATCCTGACTTTATGAAGTTAGGTATTGAACATGCTACTCATGAATTAATCTGTCAATGGAATGATGATGTTTTATTAGTTAATTCATGGGATGATATAATTTCAGAAATTGAAGACGGATACGATTTTTATTTATTCAATTGGAAATATGGTCATAAAGTTGACATTTTAGACGATGATTGGATAACAGGTCGTTACCATGAAAATCAAAAGAATAAAGGGTGGTGTATTGTTGATGAATATGATACTATTGGTGAAATAACCATGAATTATGGAATTTATAGAAAAAACATTTTTAGAGAAATTGGTATGTATCACCCCGACTTTAAATATTATTATGCCGATTCAGATATGTCCATGAGAGCTCATTTGTTTGGGTATAAACACAAGGCGTTAAATCACATAAAGGTATGTAGTTTATGTCCTGAAAAAAAGGCAATTCATTATGATTCTGATTATTCAACTTGGGTTAATTTACACAATGAATATAAAAATAAATTTTTAAATGACAGACACACGTTTTTAACATGAAACGAGTAATATCTTTTTGTTTGTATAAAGCGCCCTCAGATTGGGAAAGAGTTATGGAAACAACTCACAACAAATACATTAGTGGATTGTATCAAAACATTAATTTAATTCAAAAGTACTATCCAAATTGGCACATTTACCTATATCATAACGAGTTATTTGATATTTCTGAAATTCAAAAAAATATTGATTACGATAAACTTGAGTTCAAGTTGATTACAAATCCTTTAATAAGCGCCATGCAATGGAGATTTTTACCAAATGATGATGAAGACGTTGAGTTATTTATTGTTCGTGATATTGACTCTAGAATTACTGAACGAGAAAAGGTATCTGTTGATGAGTGGGTTGAAAGTGAAAAAACACTACACATAATGAGAGACCATCCACACCATGGATATCATATTTTAGGTGGCATGTGGGGTATGAGAAGACAACCAAATTTTAACATGGAAAGTTCCTGCATAGAATACAATACATCTAAAAATTATAGGGTAGATGTTGATTGGTATGAAAAATGGTGGGATATGAATTTTCTTAGAGACATTATTTACCCTAATTATGTTGATAGTTCTTATGTGAATTCTTCATTTCACGCCATGGAACCATGGAGTAAACCATTTTCTTTGGAGAGAGATGATAATAAATTTGTTGGTGAAATTTATTTAGATACGGACAAAAGAGATTATCATTATACTTTATTATGAAAATATTAGTTACAATTATTTCATCTGAAAAACACTTAGATTCTAGAATTAAAATTATTCAAGATACTTGGTTAAAAGATTTTGAAAATTATTTAATAATTTCAGATTATGATGATAAAGAAAATCATACAGTAAAAGTTACGGATAATAAAACTTATGAAAGTGCCCCTGATAAGAATTTAAAATCTTTTGTTTATCTATTTGAAAATTATAAAGATTTTGATTGGTTTATTAATGTTGATGATGATAGTTTTGTTAACTATAAAAATTTAATTGAGCTAGTTAAAACACTTCCTACCGATGAAATTGTAAAAATAGGTCGTTTGAATGAAAATAGCGCTGGTTTTGGTATAAACTATCATTCAGGTGGTGCTGGAACATTATTTAATTTTAAAGCATTAGAGGTTCTAAAAAACGCACACCCTTCAGGTAAATACGGTTATTTCCGTGAAGAAAATGGGGATTATAATGCCAAACAAACACCATATGCAGATGCAAATGTTGGTATTTTTTGTTCTGATAATAACATTGAACAAGTTAATTGTTCGTTATTCAATCCAAGAGAACCTAAATATTGGAACTATACTAACGAAGAAATAAAAAAACAAATTACTTTTCATTATATTTTTGGTGATGAGTACTATAAACTATATAATATAATACACGAAAATGACTGAATTAATTGAATTACATGAAGCGACATGTAGAAACGCAACCTACAAACAAGGGTTAATTGATTTAATAGGAGATTTAAATATTAAAATTACAAACATGGTTGAAGTTGGTTCCTATCAAGGTGAATCAACAATTATTTTTGCTGACAACATAAAAGGAATAGAAGAGTTACATGCAATTGACCCTTGGTCTAATGGATACGCACCAGGTGATTCTTGCTCAGATAGATACCCAATGAATGTTGTTGAATCTAATTTTGATATTAGAACAAAAAATTTTAGTATCATTAAAAAACATAAAACAACTTCTAAGGAATTTGTTAAAGAAATTGCTGATGGTTCATTAGATTTTGTATATATTGATGGTGACCATTCATATGATTCTTGTAAAGAAGATATTAATATGTGGTTACCTAAAATAAAACAAGGTGGTATTATTGCGGGTCACGATTATTTGGAGGCTTGTTTTATGGGTGTTGTAAATGCGGTTAATGAAACTTTTGGTAAACCTGACAAAACATATAAGGATACAAGTTGGTTAAAATTTTTATAATATGAAAGATTATTATTACAAAGAAACCGGAACAATGTTATTTCACCAAGGGTTTACAGATATTGTTAATTGTTTACCCCTGATAAATATTTTTTCCAAAAAATTTAAAAAAATTAATTTAATTATGAGAGATGATTTTAAAGAAATTGTTGATTTTTATTTAAAGAAATTTTCTAATGTTGAGGCTTGTTACCATGAAAAATTTAAAATAGACAATCATCTTACACAAGTTATATCATTGTATGATGAGAATTCAACAATGTTAATGTTTGGTATGTACGATGGTTACAGAACTCATGAGTACATTAACGCTTATAGAGGCTCTCCGGCAAATATGTTTTTTGTTGAATCTTTTTATACCCCATATGATATTGATTATTCAAATAGAGTATCAATGTTTGAGTTTGATAGAGATTTAAACTTAGAAGAATCCACATATTCAAAATTTGTTGAAGAACATGGTAATGATTATGTGTTATACCACGGATTAAATGATAGTGTTATTTCAAGTATTAGGGATAAACACCCTACAAGTAAATTAGTTGATTTAAATAATTCAACAAACACCTTTTTTGACTATATTAAAATACTTCAAAACGCAAAAGATATTCATGTGTTGGATTCTGTGTGGGGTGCATTTTTATATCAAGTAGATAGTAAATATGAATTATTTAATCATATTACAATATCAACATATTGTTTACGTGGTTATAGTGAAATGTTTCTTAAACCAAAAACTTTAAAAAATTGGCAAATTATATGAAAGCAACAATAATGCATCACCAAGGATTTGGTGATTTATTTACAAATAATTCATTATGTAATTACTATGCTAATTTGTACGATGAATTAATTATATTTACATTAGACGAATCAAGGAAGGTTGTTATTGAGGAAATGTATAAACACAAACCAAATATAAAATGTGTTATACCTAAATTAATTAACCAAAACATATACAATAGTTCTTGTTTGATTTGTATGCAATCAGACTATTATTCTTGTAGATATGACACAAAGTTTGATACACACAAATTTGTTGATTATTCAGAGTGGAGTGATTATGACAATATTAAAGTTGGTTGTTTTAAAGAAGATTATGAGTTATGGAAATCATTTTTAGAAAAAAATATAAATAACAATATTTCTTTTTCACATTCTTTTTATTTGTTTGAAAAACTTAATTTAAAAGTTAGAGAAACCGAATTTTCTGTTTACAGAGATGACGATAGTGAAAATAAAAAATATGAATTGTTACCTGAAAAAGATTACATTGTATTACATGATGATAGTCAAAGAGGGATAAATATTGATAAGTCTAAAATACCTAATGACATTTATGTCCACCAATTAAACGATAGTTCAAAAACTATGGTTGACCAAATTAAAATTTTAGAAAACTCAAAAGAAATTCATTTTATTGATTCAAGTTATTCAGTTTTGATTTATTTTTTATCTTTAACTAACGAAAAAATAAAACAAATCCCAAAGTATTTTCATTATTATGCCAATCCAAGAGAAGGTCACACAATTTATGAAAATCCTATACCCAAAAATTGGCAAATTTTAAGATAAATGGAAAATAATAACACTATAGTATGGACTAATTCACCACTATCTGGATTGTGTGATAGACTCATTGATTTTTTTTTGATTGCAACATATTGTAAATTAAACGAATCAAATTTCATATCAGTATGGAGGCCTCTTCACAGTAACACAAGAGATGGTAAATCATTTTATCAAACAAATAAAAACAATTGTGACGTTTCAAAATTTTTTAAGGAAGTCAGATATTCTGATTATAAACATGAAAATTTTTTAAAATATTTTGAATTACCCAAAAACACCTTAATTGAAAATCATAAATTAAATATATTATCATTTCCAAATTTATCATATTTTGATGGTTATATTGGTGGTGTTGAATCCCCAATCACTTTTTATGAAAAGTATATCGTTAATGACGATAGGATTTTAAACCCTAACTCACCATTTAAGAAAAATAAATCTAACATAACTAAAGAAGAGTTTGTTAAAACTTTTTATTCGGTGTGTAATTCTTTCCAACCAACAAAAAAACTTATAGATGTTTCAAAAGTAGATATTATTCCTGATTTAACAGTACACTTAAGAAGAGAAGATAAAGTAAGATTATCTAAATTAAATAACCATGAAATTGATTATAGAGAATTAAATGATTTAAATGAATTAACTAAAATTGTTGTTTATTCTTTTTTAGAAAAAAAACCAAACTCAAAAATTTTATTTTGTTCTGATGATGAGAAAGAAAAATTAAAATGGGAAAACATGTATAAGGATTATTGTTTAAAAACCCCATTATTTGAATTTGATTTTGAACAAACATATTATGACATGTATTTGATGTCCATTTCAAAAAATGTTTTATTATCTCAAAGATATTCTGGTTTTTCTATGTTTTCATCCTTTATTAAAAAAAACAATTTTGTATACCTTTTAGAAGATAGTCAAATTGTGTATACTAAGTGGTCAGAATTAGAAAATATCTATTACTATAAAGATTGGTTAAAATTACTTTAAAAAAATGAAAAAAAAATGTATACTGTATGGTAATTGTCAGGACATTATTTATGTTTATGAATTATTAAATAATTTACATGAATTCAAAAAACATTATGATTTAATTATAAATAAAATTATTGATGACCCCGAAAAATTCATTGATATGCCATTCTAATATGATTAATAATAATATTCAATTAATTATACCAATGTCAGGTATTGGTAAAAGGTTTGTAGACGCTGGGTATGAAGAAACAAAATCATTAATTGACGTTGATGGTTATCCTATAATAAAACATGTTGTTGATTTATTTCCTGGTGTAAAGGATGTTATTTTTATTTGTAATGATATTCATTTAAAACAAACAAATATGAGGAAAATTCTTAATGATATTTCCCCAAATTGTAGAATATTTGAAGTTGTTAATAATACAAAGGGTCCAATAAACGCAATTCATCAAATATTTGATTTTATTGATAATAATAAACAAACAATTGTAAGTTATTGTGATTATGGAACTTATTGGGATTTTGAAAATTTTATTAATTATGTAAATGACAAAAATCTTGATGGTGCAATTCCTTGTTATACAGGATTTCACCCACATATGTTGGGTAGTGACAATTATGCTTTCTGTAAAGAAAGTAATATGAAGCTTATTCAAATAAAAGAAAAAGAACCTTTTACTGATAACAAAATGAATGAATACGCATCAAACGGTACGTATTATTTTAAATCGGGTCTTTTATTAAAAGAATACTCACAAAAACTTATTGATTTAGACATTAATATAAATGGTGAATATTATGTGAGTTTACTTTATAACTTATTAATTAATGATGGTCTTAAAGTTGGTATATTTGAGATTGAAAATATGTTACAGTGGGGAACTCCTTATGATTTAGAGAATTATAAAGGTTGGTCAAAATACTTCTCAAATATTAATCTCCCACAAATAAAAATAAAAAACCCGCCAAACACCACATTGATACTTCCTATGGCTGGTAAAGGTTCAAGATTTGCGGAAGAAGGGTATGATTTACCAAAACCACTTTTGGATGTTGATGGATTACCTATGATTTTACAAGCCGTTGATTGTTTACCTGAGTCAGACAATAATGTTTTTATTTGTTTACAAGACCATGTTGATAATTTTAATATTGATAAGACTTTAAAAAATTATTTTTTAAATACAGAGGTTATATCAATTAATGAAACTACTGAAGGTCAGGCATGTACCTGTGAAATAGGTATTAAAGAAACAAATGTAAATTTAGAAAATCCCATTTTAATTTCCGCTTGTGATAATGGTGTTTTTTATGATAGAAAAAAATACTTAGAACTTTTAAATGATGAATCTATTGATGTAATTGTTTGGACTTTTAGAAATAATCAGGCCAGTAAAACTAACCCAAACGCATATGCATGGTTAGATATTGATGAAAATAATAACATAAAACATGTTTCTTGTAAAAAATTTATTTATGAAAACCCTTTAACCACTCACGCAATAATTGGTACAATGTTTTTCAGAAAGGGAAGATATTTTATGGAAGGATTGCAGAAAAATTATAATGAAAACATAAGAACAAATGGTGAATTTTATGTTGATGACGTTTTAAATCAAAATATTAAAGATGGTTTAAAAGTTAAAGTTTTTGAGGTTGAAAATTACATCTGTTGGGGCACTCCGAACGATTATAAAACCTACAACTATTGGAATAAATATTTTAATAAAATAATAAAATAATGAAAAAAAATTTAATTTTAACAAATGGTTTACATATGATATTAATGTATTTTAATATATTTAAAACATTAAGAGAAAGGGGAGACTTGGACACAATTAATGTTTCTCCCGATTATAAAGCGCTTTTTCAAAATAGAAATGATATTGATGAGTATTACTTAGAAAAGTATCATCATTTATTGGATATGATATTTTCAAAAGTTGAAAATGTCAATTTAATTAAATCTAATAAAATAATAAACAAGGATGATTTAGAATCGGGAGTCGATTTTGCATCTTTATTAAGTTATGACCTTATTAAAATTTATAATAATAACTTTATTGAATATTCCGAAGAATATGCTTCACAGAATCATATAGAAAACAATAAAAAATTTATTGTTATAAATACTAAAATAGTTAACTGCTCTAGTTTGTATTGGAAATATAAATCAACTAAAAATAACGCGGCCGATGAAATAGATTGTATTTTACATTGGAATAAATTTAAAAACAAAATGTACGAAATTTTAAATTCATGTGATATAGAAATTGTTTTAATTGGTGAGAGAAATATACCAGACTGTAATGAATATAACTTTCATAGGGATAATATTGGTAATTATGTGATGTATAATGACCACATAAGTAATTTAAAAAAATTTAGGGATGAAACTTATTACGATAGTAAAGATAGTTATGATTTTGAATTATTTAAGAAAACTTGTTATTATTTGAATAATTCAATTATGAATATATACATTGGTAATGGTGGCGGGGTTCACCTGTACTCACAATTTAAAAATCTTTATCAATTTGGTGAATTTGACCGTTTGTTAGAGTATCTCCCAAGTCAAAATATTTTAACAAACCCTCAAAGAACGTTAAATCCCGATAATTTTTTAGAAATGATAAAAAATAATATAATTATCCATAAAAAAAACGATTATTTTTGAAAAATATTTTTAACCTTGATTTAAAATATATTCTCTGATTGGCATGGACAATCCCGATTTATTTGTTACATTAGAATTTGATATTTGGTGGCATGAAGACGAAAGAGTCGCTGGCACAGATATGGTAGAACATACAAGATTAAATAAAAGTTTTTATAAAATATTAGAAGAGTTAAATTAAAAATATGAGTAAGATAACATTAGTAACAGGAATATGGGATATCGGTCGAGAAGAATTAACCGAAGGTTGGTCAAGACCCTACCAACATTATTTAGATAAGTTTGAACAACTTTTAAAGTGTGATGAAAACATGATTATTTTTGGAGAC